>TARA_R100001594_G_scaffold4208_4_pt1 | contig 44253 bp, 62 predicted proteins | sample TARA_R100001594 | Tara Oceans TARA_R100001594 (sample SAMEA2622752) | marine metagenome | biome: marine biome (ENVO:00000447); feature: marine epipelagic mixed layer (ENVO:xxxxxxxxx); material: "saline water (ENVO:00002010), including plankton (ENVO:xxxxxxxx)" | depth 150 m | reverse complement strand
CCAGCTTCTGTTTGAATTAAGTCAACCCTTCGGTCAACACCACTGTTTTCTAAGGTTTGTACACCAACATAGACAGCCGTATCACGATTCAATCCGTTACCAACAAGAGGTCTGTATTTACAGTACTTCATGTTAACAGCAAGAATCTTGATAGGATGACCATCAAGGTGAATATTCCTAGCAACATTCATATCACCAAAAGGTGTAGAGATAACACTAATGTCAACTCCAAATGTCTTCTTTTTACCTGTAAGCGACATATCAGCTCTGAAATTGGATGAAACTTCAAGATTATTCGAGAAGTATCCACTCAACTTATGTAACCAATTGTATGTCGGGGTATCACAGAAGAACAATGAAGCATTAGCATTATTGTACCTTGGGTCAAGGAAGTTACTAAGGTCGTCTAAGAAATCGTCTTGTGTTTTAGTTGAATGAGTCAAACTAAAAACATTACCATAACTTGAAACGAAATCAACAGCACCTTGTGTATACCATTCATCACCAGAATCATACTGAGAACCAAACAATAAACTTTGTTCGATATCCCATTTATGTTCAATCAACTTTTCTTTCCAGACACGGGCCCACTCATTAGGTTCATACTTTAGGACAGTAGCACGAGTTGTGTTATCCATCGCCATAGCTGTTTTCCAAATTTGAGTACGACCATATCCAGTTGTGAAAGGTTGGTCTTTCCATGTTTCTGGATAACCACTACCTTGTGAATGAGCTGTACCAACTACATAAGAACGCATTGGTTCTAACACTTTAGCAATCGAAGCACTATATACTTCACCAAGAGGGTCATCAGCTACGAAAGAACAAAGTTCTTTATTCGCTGCTGCGTCCAATGGTCTTACAATAGTACCAGTGATTGGTGTATAATAATACGTTTTAGCAGATTCTACAGCACCATCATTTAATCCACGACCAACAACACTTCCAGTACTGGTGTTTGCATGAACAGTATCAATCTTAACAATGATATAATCTTGTTGATTAACACTTGTAACTTCAGATCCACCACTATGACCGCCAGTATCATTACTTGTCATATTTACTTTGACCATTTGACCAGGTAAGAAAAATCCTGGCTGCGTACCATCGTCACCAACACTAACTTCACTATTGGACTGTCCAAAAACACTTGATTGGTTACCTGATGATTTATAATCAGTAGCCATGTGTAATTTTACTTGTTGTCCAGCAGTTGTAGTAAGAGCTGCTCCGCCTGAAGTCAGTAGTTCGGAACTCGCAAAAGTATCTGCGGAACCATTATAAAAACCGACTACATACGCATATCGTCTGTAAAATGAAGGTCGTCTTTCTGTATATTTGAATTCTGGGTCATCTGTAGGTCTTTTAGCGACTTTTGAAACAAACCTAAAGAAAGGGTCTTGCTGAATTGAAAGTTCAGACACCCTATCTCCAAAGTTATATTTCCGTCTAAGGTCACCAGTATCTAAACTGGAAGACGCAGGACTTATACCGCTAGGAGAACTATTTTCAGTTAATCCAGATTCCAACTGAAATAATTCAGCCATCTTTTTTAACTCCTTATTTTAATTAAGGCATTTAGCTTAGCTAAATACCGAGTCTAATTCAGAGTCAAGTCCTGCTATAGCGTCAAATACTGAATCATCCGCTGATTGTTCTACCTGTGCACTTCCTGTTGTAGCAAGAGAACGAGGCTGTTCTTGAGCTTTACGCATCTGGTCAGCCATTTGTTTTCTTGTACTATCAGCAATATTAGCATCCCTGTTTTCACGATTCTTTAAAAAGTAAATATCTTCTAGCTCAAGTGATTTGGATTTAGCAAAGTCAACAAAATCTTTCCACTCTTCATCAGTCATTTCATGTTGCTGTCGAAAAGCAGTTTCTTTAGCCAACCTTTGGTTTTCAGTTCTCTGTGATTGTAAAGCTGTATTAAGTCTACGCTGTACAATTCCATCAACTGTTGCACCTAGCACTTTCGCTGAATCGGAATCAGGTGTACTGAAAGCATCATCAGCATCGAATACAAAATCTTCAGGTAATTCAAGTCTTTCTGACATAGTTTCAGGAGCTTGACCTCCACCCTCAAAATAATTCCGCACATGCTGAATTAAATTAGGGTCTTCTCTCATTGCATCGAGTATAGGCATATATGGTTCAATTTCTTTTAGCTGTCCGTTTAATCTTTTAGCTTCTCTACTTGAATCACTATACCTCTTTTGCAAAGCATCATCGCCTTGCTGCTGAACTTCACTAGGGCTCTGTGGTGTGTTATCACCTTCTACCGAGGTTGACTGTGTTAGTTCTGTTTCTTCTTGGATACCGCCATTTACAGATGAATCTAATGCACTAAAAAAATCATCAGAATCACCTGAGTCAAATACGCTATCCTGGACCGTACTTTCAGGGGCCGTTTGGGCGTTGCTTACTTGTTCTTGTTCCATTTGCTATCCTTTTTATTTATTAAAATATAATATATATAAAATACTATTCACAACTAATCTTTATTTTTCTTCATTTGAAGATACTTGTTGCTTAATAGCCATTTTTTCTTTCTCAAATTCTGTTTTTAACATACCTCTAAGAAGCTTTTGCTGAGCTTCTGTTTCTAACACATCTTTACGAACTTCGTTAGCAGCATCACCAACTTTCATTTTAATACCAGCTTGTACTAATTGACGTTCTAATGTTTCTATGGTCCCTTCTTTATCTTTTAAAGCTTCTTCCATAGATGATATTTGACCTTGCATTTGAGAATACATTGATTTTCTTTCCACAATACTCTTCTTATTTCTTATATCAGTTTCAGATATCATAGCTATATCATCAATCAATCCAGCTTGGAACCATTTAAAATATTCTTCTAATAAGGCCCATCTATTTACTGGCATTGTGGCTCCAGCTACGAGTCTAACATCAAATCTACCTGCGTTATAATCTCTAAATAATCCAATCGCTTTACCATAGTCATTGTATATAGGTACATTAATTCTTGATTCTTTATCAGCATCAGGTCTTTGACCAGCTTCTGGTTGAACAATCCTAAATACTTTTTCAGCTGTATAATGATTTTGAGATACCATTTGAAAACATTTACCAAGATGTTCAAGAGCAGGTTCCACTATAGAACCCATCCATGCTTTTAATCTACGAGTACCAAATTCATCATTCGCAAGTAATCCTCTATATGTCTCAGCTTGTTCTTGAGCAAATCCCATCATAGCTGAAGGAACACCAGCGATATACTCAGCATCTTGTTTACCTTGTTGAACAACAGAAAAGAATGCATTATTTATAGGAGCTGGTAATACAGGAGTTGGAGGATTAAATCCTTGCCTATATTTTAATAAGGCTCCAGGGGCCGATGAATATCGTTCCCATTCTTCTTCAGGTACAGAACCTTCTTCATACATCCATCTAAGATTAGAAGCTAAGTTAGCATTGTGAAGCATGATTTGATGAGCTTTATTTATTTCTTGTTGCTTACCAATAAGAGGAGTCACAGCACTCATAGGATACGGTGTTCCTGTATACATATAAGGAATAGGTATAATAGGATACTCTGAAATCTCTAATGTTCTTTCATATAATAAAACATCATCTCCTACAGAACAAACTAATACAATTCTATTTTCATAAAATTTTATTGAATCTACTATGTTATCTGCCATTCCACCACCATCAACAAGGTCTTTAAAACCTTTCTCTGACATTATACGCTGGTCTATAACAGTTGCAGCATCTTGAGCTTCAGATGTAAGTTGCATTTCTTTTTCGCGCATAGCTTGCTGAGACATCTCTTCAGCTTTCTTCATTTCAAGCTCAGCTCTTTCAGGTATCATTTCACCTGCTTCTACAGATTGCTGTATTTGCAAAGCTTTTTCTTTTAAACCTACATCTACTTCTTCTTTAAACTTATCCATCTCTTTTTGAACATGAGCTTTTATATTCTGCATTTGAGCTGGAGTTGGGTCAATTCTTATAAATACATTTCTGTATGGAAACTTTACTTTTTTATATGTCTCATAATATGGGATTATATCATCATCTTCAGCATCTAAATTGATACCTAGTGTTATATCTTCTTGTTGGATAGTAGGTGATTGGTCTAGGTCTCTTTGAGAATATGTAACAACTTCATTTGATTTTTCAACTTTCTTTATCTTGGCTGAAAATTGAGGAAACATATTAAGTAGTCTTGTACGAGATAAATTCTTACGAACACTAATAAAAGAAGCATCTCTAAATAAAAAATCTTTACTAGCAGGGTCTACATATACATCATATGGCTCAATTCTTTTAAATAATACTTCACCCATTCCTCTGTCCATATCTGGGTCAACATCAACCATAAAATATCCAATACCCTTCGTAAGAGCATCTAAGGCTACTTGGCTATATATAGATTTACCATTGGAAAGATGCCAACAATAATCTGTTATATCAGAATGAACTTGAGCAATATCTGTATCATCCCCTGTAACTCCAACAGCTTTCCATCTTGGATTGTTAGATGTCACAAAATATTTCATTATCTCAACAATAGGTGTAACCCTATTAATGATAAATGTAGGCATCCCTGATTCTTGAAGGACCCGTTCTTCTTCTTTTGTTAATTGCTCATTTAAATAAAAATCATATGACTTTTGAGATATTGATTGCCATTTTGTTCTATGAGATGTATTTGCTCTATCCCATAATTGTTTATTTATCTGGGCTTTTGTTTTCTTGGTTTTTCTTGCCATTATTTTTTATAAAAAAAGACTACTTGTGCCATCTTGATTTTTCTTCTGCTTTGCGCATTTTTGCTTTCCAATTTGCATCCGATCTTTCATCAAACAAATAATCTTCTAAAGTCCTTTCTCTTCCTTTTATATCCCACACACCTTGTTTTCTTTCATAAAGTTCTTGAGCCTGTTCTAAAACTGCCTTTTTATCATTTACATGCTTTATAGCTTTTATAAATCCTGCACCATATTTTTGTATTTTTTCGTCTCTTTCACGATATAGTCTATCTATGTCTGCATATGACTGTTCTCTTTCTGCATCCATATTGATTCTATTTCTTACATGATTAACACATTTTTTCTTTTTATCACCTTTAAGATTTCCACATGCGCTATTAATTTGTTCAGATAATTTATTTTTTGCCATTTTTTTCTACCTTAGCGTTTTGAAATTGTGTCTCTTACTTTGGAACCTGACTTTTTACTTTTTCGACGCACACCAGTTATACAAAAACCTTTACTGTAAATACCACCTTTTTCTGTACAAGCTTTTCTTGCTTTTAAACTTTTTCCAATTTTTTTAGCACCTTTAACAGCTCCTTTTGCAATTTCAGCTCCAGTTAAAACAGCAGCAACTCCTGGCAATGACCTTCCTAGAGCTTTTACACCTTTTTTCATAATTTTTTTGCCAACACTTTTTGATGCGCGAGGTTTATATTTTTTAAATGCTTTTGAAAGCTTATCCACATCTGATTTCGGAATTTTACCTGTTGGAATTTTACGTTTTTTTGCAATAGCTGTTTGCGTTTTTGGCTTAGGTTTTTTTAATCTTTTCCCTGTGGCGCCTGCAATCATTTTATCATAGTCCTTTTTAATAGCAAGGAGTTCTTTCTTTGATTTTCTTCGTTTTATTTCACGTTCTTTATTAGTCATTTTTTATCTCCTTATTAATCTCTTAGTTCTACATGAACTAGGTCATCAAATTTGTTATCTTTTATTTCACCATCAGAATCCCAGTCACCACCCCAACGAATCTTCAATCCTAATTTATGTCCAATCCCTCTGAGCATACCACCCATATAGTGAAACCTTTCTCTATCATTCCAATCTATCGGGTAAGGAGCGAGGTCAACAGCTTTTCCTTCCATGTGTTTGGAATACTTTACTTTCGTTTTCCCTTGTGCTAATAATTCCTGCTGCCGCTCCTTACTCCGTAATCCTTCAATAATGGTTACATCCATTATTTTTATTAATTCATTTAGGACATTAACAAGTCTAGCATCAACACCTTTTAATCGCTGCTTAGAACGTTTACCAAATCTAAACATTATTTTTTCCTATTTGTCACTATGTTTTTTCCGTCTTTACCTCTTTTAGCTGGCTTGTCATCTGCTCTCGAGCAACTATAAGAACGTCCTTGCCAAGTAAAAGGCCCTTTACCTCCACCTGAACAAGCTTTTTTGAAAGCAGCTCTAAAACTACCAGCTGATTTTGATTCTTGTTTGTATTTTGGATATACACCAGCTTTTGTCAACTGAGAACCTTTATCGGCTAGGTCTTTTTTCGTTACTTTGGATTTAATACCCATTGCTTTTTTCTTAGCGGCTACTGTCCCTGGTGAACCTGATTTACCACCTTCTTTCATACCTGCAACTGTTTTTATTTTGCCACGAACTTTTTTCGTCATCTTTCTGCGGCGGGCTCTTTCTCTTCCAGCCTTAGTAAGTTTTTCACCAAGAACCCATTTATCTTCAGATGCTCGTTTTTTTCTTCTTTTTAATAAACTCATTTTATTGACTTTTTTTTGTTTACGCTATGCTACTATCCAGCTTTTTGCACGTTTTTTAGGCTTAAACCACGACTTTTTATCATCATTTCTACTTAAATCTGATGGAAAAGCATGTAAATTTGCATAAAAAAGAGCTTCTATAGTATCATCATGTGCCATTCTAGGTCCAAAAGTAACAATTTCGTTATTTAAATCAAACATATTTTCTCTAATATGTATAGTTCCCATGCTAAATCGACCTGAAAGACCACTATATATACGATTTATCTTCTGTCTACCTCCTGGCTTCTCTGGAATAACAGCAACATCAAACTTATTCAACCTTCTTCTTTCATCATTTAATGCTTGAAATACGCTTCTATTCATTGCTACGTCTTCAACAGTAGAAGATATGCAATGGTACTTTTGATGTAAATCCAGTATATAGTCAACAACACCTTTTCTATCTATTATCTCATTTTTATCATTCTTAGCTCCTATAGTAGGAATACTTCTATGTCTTTCGTACTCAAGTACATAAAGATTATTGTCGCTATCAATGGCAATACACATGATAACAGAGAAATCAGATTCTTTAGTATCAATATCTGTAGCAGGGTCACACCCTACAAAACAATTAACAGGAAATCTTTCACCTTCGACAACAAGAAAACTTTGATTTTCATCAGCATTGTAATCATAGTAACCTTTCCAATACTTTATATGGTCTCTTGTCCATAAAGCATCTTCAGCACTTTGGACCTCCATCATATACTCTTGATAGAATTTTGAAGCTTGACCTGAATCTTGATAGAATTTCTTTTTCTCTTCTAACTTAGATGATGGAAACCAAGATGACCACAATGGGTCTCCTGATTTAGTATAAGCTTTATATGTTATAAGTTTCCATGCGAAATCTTCATTATTTGATTGAGCTCTTGAATGGTTTATAAGAAGATTATTGATAAATGAATCATAGTGAACTGGTGTACCATTTACTCTTAGTCTCCCAGTATGAGGTTCAATAGCAGGATAGACAACAGCAGTTACAAGATTAGCATTCTTATCACGGGCCTCTCTTGTAATAGTATTTGCTTCATGTTCAAAGTCATCAAGTATAATAAGGTCATATCTTTTATGAAGTTTTGCACCTCCGCGAATACCAGCAACATTAGACTTTGATATAAGTTTACAACCATTAGACAACTCAATATCTTCTTCAGTCCATTTACTGCCTTTCATTTTACCAAAATAATATATGAATCTATCATTGAACTCAAGATGATGTTTAATATAGTCCATGTTACCAACAGATAGTTTCTGAGTTGCAGATACCCAAGCGTAGAATAACATATCATCTTTAGGGCAGAATACAAAGTCTTTAAGTATTGATGCTTTTGTTAATACTGTCTTTCCATGACCACGAGGTAAAATAATAGCAAGCTGCTTGACAGATTTATTATCTATCGCATCTGATACTTCGTAGTGGAAGGGGGGAGTTTCGCTGCGCATGAAGTCATCAGGAAGAAACAGCTTGCCAAATGATATTAAATCTTTACTTGCTAATTCAAATACTTCTTCAGCTTGAGATACATTTTGTGAATTAATATTCACTTAAATTGTTTTTTCTTACCACCATCATATTCATATGCATGGCCATTTTCTTTTAACAACTCATTCAAACTTTTTTCTTCGTCTTTAAGGAATATTTCTCCCAGTACTCTACCATATTTACCAGTACCATGGGACTTTATAGTAAAGTTCCCTTCATCTGTATTCTTTAATTTATCTTTTGTATATGCTTTTGCTTCTAGGCCCTTCTTCTTTTCATCAATATCTTTAGTTCGAGATTCCCAAGTGTCTACACCCATGAATCGTATACGTTTTTTTACCCAAGTATCAAACCCTAGGTCAATCATAGCATCACAAGTATCTCCATCAACAACCCGTACAAGAGTAGCATTGTATATGAATTTGTCTAATTTCTTACCCATCTATTTTCTCTGGTAATACAGCTTGTTTAGCCCCTTCTAATTGTTCTGGTGAGAACCCTTGAAAGACACCAAAGACGCCTACATCCTTGTGTTTGACAGTATTCACAGATGTTCCAATTATTTTACCTAATTCCTTTGTTGATTGAAGTATGATATTATCATCTTCACTATTATCAGCTAAGCATTTTAGTCTATTAAGTACATATTTATGGTCAACGCCTAATTCTTTAGCAACGTCTAGTACTGTTTTTTCTATTTCTTGCATTACTCTCTCCTGTTTTAAAAGTACTAAAGCTTTCTTTTTAGCTTTGTTCTCATCTGAGACACCTTTAAAAGCATCCATGTAAGCTTTAACTGGACCCATGCCAGTAACGACATTAGTAGCAAATATCTTCTCATTGTTCGTAACCTTTTTCCTTTTTTTAACTCGCATATTCGTATACTTAATCTTTTTAGAAAAAGTATATCTATTAGGATGTTGGTCAAAGTCTGTATCCATGAATGTATTTTTGTTATTAACAAACGTACCTACAATCGTTCTGACATAATTCTTGGCCCACTTATAATTTTTTCTATCATTAGGGTGATTCAAATCAGATACTTTTAATAATTGAAGAATCCTATCATCATCACTATATACCCATTGATTCTCTTCACCATCTCTCCAATCTTTACATACAGGCAAAGCTTCTTCTTTGAAATGCTCTTGATATTCTTCTATATTGTCGAAGATATAGTGTCTTTTACCTTTAATTTTTCGGTATTCCATCCAATTCACTTATTTGATTCTTGTATCTAATGCAGTCTTCTGTCAATTTTTCTACTAATGTAGCAACAGGTTCTTCTACAAAATATACTACATCATCAATCTCAAGAGGGCAATCTTTATTAACTCTCTTGGATAGCATCCTCAAAATATCTTCTTGCAACTCTATTGGAAGGTGGTCTATGAAATCTATGTTAACAGCCATATATCTCACCAATCCTTTCTTTCTGTATAATTATGTTTTGTCTTGTACACTCTCTTCTTCCTTGGTTTGCTATAATAAGCCTTTTTCTTTATTGGTTTGAATTTATTACCAATAACCTCCCCATCAAATACCTCAATCAATTTTAATAATAATTTAGATTCTTCAATATGGTCAATATCTAATTCATGCTTTACACACCCTTTTTTGAATACATCAGTAGGAATATTCTTAGGGTGAAACTCATTGTTTCTCTTAACAAACCAATAGCATTGGTTCTTATGTTCTAAAAAGCAGCTGTTACAAGTTCTATTATTTTTATTTACCATTTGTTTATGTATATATATATTATATATATATTATATATATTATATATACTATATCCCCCTATTCTTTTCTTTTCTTTACTCCACTTTCTTTTCTTTTCTTATGAAAAGTAGCACGAATATACAAAAATGCCCATGTGTTAGTCAACAGTAGCATCATTTTGATATGGGGTGTTTTATACAGGTACACCGGTCTCATAGAGACTTTCCGTAAATAGGATTTACGTTATTTTTGATTTAGGAATTAAGAAGTTTACACTGAATAATAAAGGAGACATATATGTCAAATCTCACACCTAACCCTATCTTGAACGTACTGCCTCAACTGGCTGCTATTAAAGAGATGGGCTCGCGGTTCCCTTCGTGGCCTAAAGTAATGAACCTTGCTAATCAATGCATGTATGCCCAAGCAGGCATAACAGTTCTTACGGATTCAATGGGTAACTCGTTTCAGGTTCCTCAGGCTCAACTAGCTCAGATACAAGGAGCTCAACCTCAGGCTCAACTGACTGCTGCCAATCAAGTAGCTGATACTACTGATGAGATTCAGGCTCTTAAAGCTGAAATCAATAAGACTCAGGGTAGAGCTCTACACAATGTTGAATCTAAGCTTAATGCTAGATTTGATAAGATTGAGAAGTTTCTTGAGTCTTTAGTACCGGACTCCGCATAAGGCTAAAAGGGCCCCTTCGGGGGCTCTTTTTTTTAAGAAGTTCTTTGATATCTATCGCTTATACACCTGCAATGCTACAGCAACAGCAATATAATGCACCATTATAGTTGTATGCTACATATAATCTACTTTATATAGTACTTGTATTATACAAACATGGTCATGCAACATGCTCGTGTTGGTCATGCATTCTAAGCTCAGTATGAATGCTATATCGAGTGTGCGTCCCCTGAGTTTCCGCTTAGTGTTGGAGAATCTAAGTATTGACAGACAGAGCGTCCAAAGGCTAGTGTCGAACCTACTAGCCAAATCTTTATAGAATTTTTTATGAAATGATTAAAAAAGGAACTGTTATGAGAAAAGCAAAGCTAATAAAAAAGGAAAAGAAAAAACTAAACGATAAACTTGCAGCTGAAGGTAGAACAAAGAATCAAAGAAGGAAGAAGAAGATGAAGGCTGCTGTTGATACTTATGATGGTCGTTTAGGTGCATTGAAAGGTGAAACACTTAGAGAAAAATATCTTCATATGCATAGATTGATTGGTGATGAGAACACAAGGCTTAAGAAAGAAGCTGAAGAGAAAGAATCAAAGAAAACTGAATAAGATTAAAAAGATATGCAGGGGTCTATCCATTTGTTACCCACAACTACTTGTATCATATGGACCAACCCTAGGCCCCTGTATTTAACACATACTGAAATACCAAAAGGAGCACAAAATGAGTATTGAAAAAGTAAACCATGTTAGCTATGCTGTTTGGGATAATATAGGCGGTTTTTGCTTATTTATAGGTACATTACAGCAATGCAGACAATATATAAAAGAATGCAAGGAGGAATAAAATAATGATACTACCAAAAGTATTACATAAGGAGTTTCTTCATTATTATAATGAGTGTGAAATAGCTGGATGTGAAAATGATACAGACTATTATAGTGAACTTGAAGTTCGAGTATGCTTTAATCATCAGGATAATTATTTTGAACAATATAAAATTCAAAAAGCAAAATGGGTATCCAGAGAAAGTCGTGCGAGTGAAAAACATGAAAAAGATATGAGAAATGCTAGTAAAGAGCTGGATATTTATCAAAAGAAACTTATATATGCTGAAAGAGATATAGAACGTTTAAAAGAAATAATATCAAGACCATTATGGTCCATTGCTAAAGACAGGATTATAATTTTCTATTTAAAGCATATTAAAAGAGAAGAATTTAAAATAGCAATTAGAAAGGCTAAGTAATACAAGGACGCTTGGGCGATGGTATGCCATAGCCAATTTGCCCTTTCTAAAAGAGGGTGTCAATGATGGTCGGAATGTTCTTTTACACAAACCTGAGGCAATTCGGCGGATTAAGGCACCCTCTGCTTTTCGCATCCCAGCAATGTCTTTAGAGAGTAGTACTAAGTCACGTGGATATGTAGTGCGCAAAAGGTCAGACCTCTCTCTTTAGATATTCTAATAATAAATAATTGAATTAAAGGAGCAACAATGTTAAAAAATAAAAATCTTAAAGAATTGATACCAATATTTCATAAAATATTTCAAATGTTATTTACTGAAATGAGAAATAGTGGAATTAACGATGAAAGAGTTAAATGGTATGCTGATTCCATAGCTACTTTATTAAGCTTTACAATAGTTCTTATCTATGAAGATAAGGAAGAATTTGATAAATATGTGAATGAACTTGATGATAGATATGATGATGAATTAGAACAAAAAGCAAGGGCTTAAAGAAATATTATGAAAAAAGAAAACAGATATCAAATAACAGTTAAAGAATTGCAAAAGAATGTAAAAGATAGAATAGTAGATGTATACACACAAGGCGATGTAACTGTTGTTGAAATACCTAATGGTAGGGTAAAAATTATGCCAGAACATAAAAAACCGAATGTTAAAAGGGGAAGCAAATGAGTAAACAAAAACTATTTCCAAAACATAAAGATGATATAGAAATAAAACTTACGGAATGTTTAGAAAAAAAATATACTGACTTTAATGTAGAAGCAAAAGCAGTAAATCATGGATGGATACAAGCATTGAAATGGGTAAAAGGATATGATAATTTATTTAAAAATAATGATAAAGATGTTCCAGTAATAACTGGAGATAAAGATACGGATGCTTTATTGGAAGATGAAAGAATAGCTCAAGAAGAATTATGAGTTATTATAATCAATATTCTCCTATTACACCAATAGAATATAAGATAACTCTTTTATTGGTAATGGAAGGATATAAAAAAGATGACATACATTTTAGAAATGAACTTGGAAGTAAAAATAGATATCTAAGATGTGCATATTGGGAATACATCAAGACAGAAACATTAAAATATGTTGAAGAGCACGCCAATGTATCTTTTAATATGGAAGTCATAGAAGATAGTGATTGTTTAGATAAATATTGTTATAAATATAAAATAAAAGGAGATGTATAATGGGATTTGATTTATATGGAATGAATCCACAAGAAAATACAAAAAAACCAGCTATATTAGAAAAGCCTTGGTGGGAATGTGAAACAAACAAAGAAAAAGAAAATCATTCTATTGCTTTAAATGAATATGAAAAACAGAATCCAGGTGTTTATTTTAGATTAAATAATTGGGGATGGAGACCTCTTTGGGGATTTATTTATGCATCTTGTGATGATATATTAACTGAAAAAGATTACGATAATGGCCATGCTAATTCGGGTCATCGTATATCAAAAACAAAAGCAACAAGAATATCAAAAAGACTGCAAAAACTTGACAAATTAGGAATACTTGAAACATATCAAAATGAAGTTATAGATATTATTGAAAAAGCTGAAAAGAAAAATAAAAAGCTTAAATTATCTGTATCAGATAAAGAATACGACTGGGCGGCCCACTATCCATTTCGTAGAGATTGGGTGGTTGAATTTGCTAACTTCTGTGAGCAATCCGGAGGGTTTGAAATATGTTGACCGCTTGACAAATAAACTGATTTAAAGTAAATTCTATACATCAAAAGGAGTTGATATTGTTGAACTTAGAGACAATATATGATGACTACCTTGAAAGGCTCCAAGAAGAGCGTAAAAAAGAATATAAAGAATACGAAGAATGGTTTTCAGGTTCATCTGCTGGAAGTTGCTATAAAAAGCAATGGTACAAAATCAAGCAATTTGAGCCTGAACCATTTGATCTAAGAACTAAAAGACTACTAAGACTTGGTACTATAGTTCATGCTGATATAGAAAAAGCAATATCTGAAGCAGAGCCTGCTGATGGTGTTGAGGTCCTACTTGAGCATGAAATAAAGATAGATGAATGGAATGTAGTTGGACACTTAGACCACTGTTTCCTAAGAAGAGATGGTGATAAGATTGAAATGTATGTTAGTGATTTAAAAACACTCGCTGCATTCAGTTGGACAAGTAAGTTCGGAAGGAAAGCTAAAAAGCAAAGTATTAATATGATTCCTACGTTTGGACATTATGAGCTTCAAGTAGCAACATATGCATTAGGAATGTTAAAAAGTGTTATGCCTGAACTACCCAATTTTAATAGTGGAGACCATATTCATTATGAAATTGATAACTTGAAAGATAATATTTCTATCAACATAGTTTGGTATAATAAGAATGATTCAAAAATGAAGACAGTAGAAATATCTACAGAAGCATTACATGCTGCTATAGCATATTGGAATGATTTAAATGATTTTATAAATGAAGATAAAAACATTGAATCAATACCACCAGATGGAGCTATAGGTATACCAATGCAAGGATGGGAATGTAAATACTGTCAATATAAGAAACATTGTATTAAATAAAAGGAAGACAAATGGCAAAAAAAGATAATAAGATAGCTGTTCTAAATGAACAATCTATACAAAATATAGAAAGTCGTAGAGAGCATCATTCTTATCATAAGACTGTGAGTAATATGAAAACTCCACAGAAATATATAAAACAAAAGATGGGCCTTGATTATGTAGAGTATGGATATATGAGAGACCTAGCTGATAAGTTTTATCCTGGGTGGAGTTGGACAATCATAAGATGTGCAGCTTTAGGAAGTGAAGCATATGAAGTTCATGGTAGACTTAAATGGTTTGATAATGGTATATGGAGAGAAGGTGATTGTATTGCAGCTCATAGAATACAGAAGAAAAGAGGTTCTGATGAGTTTGTAGACGTTGGAAATGATTTAAAAGCCGCTAATACAGATACTATTAAGAAAGCATTTAATATGTATATGAACATCGCTGATGATATTTATCGTAATCAGATTGACGAATATGAATTAGAGAAAAGTCAGATACAACAGTTACTTGATAGTGCTGGTAATGTAGATGAAGATACTCAAACTATTATTGCTGAGAAGATAGATACTAGAGAAATAAATGCATATAACTTTGAACAATCATTAGAAAAGCTAAAGGAAATGAATAAATGAAAAGTATAAATAATTATGGAGAGATTCATTCTCTTCTACATGAAGATGAAGTTTATACAGTAGGAACGAATGACGGAAAAGAATTTAGGAGAGTAGTATACAAAGGAACAAAACTCTTAAATGGAAAGTCTATGATGGTATTTAAAACAGAAGACAATAGTCGATTGACAATAAATCCATCATTTCACACTTTCACAATAGAAGAACATCCATTACCTCAACCTGAGGACTTTGAAAGTAAAGTGGATGTTTACATTGAAAATAAAACAAAGGAGAAGTAAGGCATGGGCCGATTAACAATAAAGGAAGTAGACGAACTAAAAAAAGCTGGTGTTCTTGATAGTAAAGCTGTAAAAGAGCTTGAAAGTAAGAATCTTGTAGGCACTAGAACTCGTGGAACTAAGTATTATTTTAAGAATGGTAAAGGGAAAGTACATCCTCAACTATACTTTAAAGGGCTTGGTAAAAAGACAAAGCCATCTAAGGAAATGTCAACATTTAGGCAAGAGTTTAATAAACTGCTTGATAAATACGCAACTAAAGAACAGTAATTGGAGTATTGATGAAACAATTTGATGCAACGTTTGACGATGGAAAAGATGGATATCAGTCTGCTAACCCAGGCAAATATCCAGCTCATGTTTCAGGCTTTGATGTTAGAACATTTGAATCAGGAAGCAAGGTTTTCAATATTGAATTCACACTTGCTGAAGAATGTAAGAACATGAAAGTTCATAAACATATAAGAAATGGAAATGAATACGAACCATGTTTTCATAAAAATGAAGACCCTGAAAAGATTTCAGCTGGATTCATGAGTGGTAAGAAGTATTTCTCAGCAGGCGTATGGTTAACACCTAACTTACCTAAAGACCAAGGATGGAAAAACAGAACATATAAGGAATTCTTTACTAATATAGGTATTGAATTTCCAACTAACGAAAGTGGCACTATTGAATTACAAGAAGTAGAAGAAGAAGATGTAATTGGTATGCCATCTCTTGTTAATGTTCAACCATATTCATATACAAATAAAGATGGAAGTGAAAAAACAACTTTAAGAGTAATGAATGTGTTTCCTTGGAATGATGGATCTCGTAAAGAACCACCTAAGGATACTGACGTACCATTCTAAATGAACAATATACTAAGGGCTAAAGTGGATAACTTAAAAGGGTGCATCTGTTCTTTTAGGTTGGCTGGAGGTTCCTGCCATGCCCTTAGTTCATTTTGTTTTTATAAAGGAGAATTATGGATTGGGTAATAAGAAGATTAAGTAGAAAGGTTTCTTCTTCTAGGAATAAATCTAATAGTAGAAATAGCAACTTAAAGGAATCTAAGAGACTTAAACTTTGCAATATGTGTAAAAATGTATGGGAAATATCTCATACTGGAACCACGATGTATTATAATTCATTCCCTACATACAAACTTGAAAGAAGATTATGTAGAAAATGTATAGGAGTTATCATGAAAAGAAAAGAATTAATAGATGAAATGGAAGAACATATATATGATTTAGGATGGGAAAGAGATAGAATGACAAGTAGTGGAACTGAAACATTAGATAAAATGGAAAAACTTTTAATTAAAATAAAAAGAGAGGTTAGAAATGCCGAGAAAAAAGAGAAAGAATATTCCAAATAACTTTCGAGGAAAAGAAGATAGATTCTGGACCAAGATAGTTAAAGGATTAAAAAAATTCTTAGAATCTCCATTTAAGTAGTCATGCCTAAAGCATCTACATTAATGAAAGCAAAAAGGATGTCATGTTGTCCATTATGCCTTAATGTTATACCAAAAGGTACCAACATAAAAGTATATAGTAACGCATGGTATCACCCTAAATGCTGTGATGAGATAATCAGAGCAGTAGAATCAAAAAAGAAACTAAAAGAAAGGAATAGTTATGCCACATAAATATACTAAAGTGGGTTCAGGTAATGCATTTAAAAACAAAGAAACTGATGGAAATAGACCTCCATATTCAGGTAATAAGTTTGAACTTGAATTAGGTGGTGAAAAATATGAATTGCAATTAGCTATATGGCCCGGTAAAGCAAAGAATGGTAATGAATATCTTAGAGCTGTATTAACACAAGTAGAGGAGATTCAAGGTGAGTGATTTTACAGTAAGAGTAAGAAATGAAAGACAGAACTTGAGAGATAGAATTGAATGGCTTGAAAAAGGAATGAAAGAAATAATTAACCATTATAGTTATAATACAGTTCCAAGAGAAGTAAGAGACATTGCTAAATCATATCTTGATGGGGAACCTACAACTGCAGATGAATTCAACCCAAAACTAGAAGACCAACAAATGGAAGGTATTCAATTAAAGGAAGAATTAGAATCTGAATATGATAATCTAAATGCTGAAATGGAAGAAGGGTATGACGATATTGAGAAATTTAGAGAAGACCATCTAACAATAATAGAGGAAGAAGAATGAATAAAAAAAAATGGTTAAATCAAAATGTAATGGTTGATGAATGGGGTAGACCTCCTTCATTGGCAGACGTTCCATTAACCGTTATGAGTAGAACAGAAATGTTTAAAAAAAGAAATATGGACAAAAAAGAAATAGATAGAATATGGAATGTAATGAAAGAATATGGTTCAGATAAAACAGATTTTAATAAAGACCTACTTTTTGATAGAAAAAAAGGTACTTATTATTATAAAAAGGAGAAGAAATGATACAAGCATTAGCAGAAGTAATACGGATGTTTGGAGAATTGGTATCTTACATAGTTCTAAGTGGAGTTGGTCTCTTCTTATTAGCAATGTCATTGGTGATATTTAAAGACTACAAAGGGAGGAACGATGGATAAATTTTCAAGGAATGAAGTATTCTTATATCTTGAACAATTAAGAGATTCAGGTGAGACAAATATGTGGGGAGCCGCTCCATACTTAGAAAAACATTTTGAGATTGATAAAAAAACAGCAAAAGAATGGCTGTTGAAATGGATAAAAAGTTACAATAAAGGAGTAGAAGAATGAGATATTACTGGGAAGTTCTATTTAGTACTGAATACTTTCCATATTGGGAGTTCACAATGCTTATGATGTTAGCATTACAACTCAGCCAACTATGGAGACTTCATAGAATAGAAAATAAAATAGAAAGAGATAACGAATTGTTGCATCATATAATAGATGAAGTAGAGTTATAAATGAATTTAGTAATTAACATAATATTAATATTAGCATTGTGTTTTGTATTTGTATACGGACTATCTATGCTAATGTTTGATGAGGAGGAAGAATGAGTAAAATGTCATGGATAAGTTATCTGTGTGAATCTGGTAACACAAAAGAGTTAATAGAAGAGGTCGGTGAAGAACTTGCCAACCAATTCTTACATGCTCATAATCAAATGAGAGATAACAGAGACAACCCTGCATATGATAAATTGAATGAAATTCATGATGAAATGCAAAAAGAGGCAAAGAATGAAAGAATCGTCAGCAACGATTAAACTAACTAAATCCGAAATAGAATGGAATATACTTGCATTGGTCATAGCTGAGAAATCATCAGAAATGCATGACAGATTTGGAAATGCAAAGACATTTAAAAAACTAAGAGAGGATTTAATTAAAATAAAAAACGATATAATAGAAGGAGAAAAAAAAATTGAAACCAGAAACAAAACAGAAGAGAAAATTAGGACAGGCCCGAAAACTTGCGAAAGCTGCATTGATTGATAAACCAATTTGGAAACCTTCTAAAGGTAAAGTATACCTAAAAGATGTTCCAGTAGGAAGTTTATTCAAAACATCAGGCATTAAAGGGATATTGCTAGATATATCAGCTTCTTCAGCTTCTGTTGTTATAACTGAAAAATATGGGCCAGATAGTGAAGATTCATTTTATCTAGGGAAAAGATTGATAGCACCAACTACGGAGGTAGAAAAATTATGAAGAAATGCCCGTGTTGTGGATATGAGTTCGGAAAGAAATACAATCCATCAATGCAAATTGTAACATTACTATCTAAGAGAGATATGATAACTAAGAATATGATTAATCAGGCTTGCTCTTATATTCAATCTGAAGTACCTTCTGATGACAATATAAAGAAAAGATTTCAATTTATTCAGGGTATCTCTCATGTAGATAATGAAAATATCCAATACACAATAGCAAGATTCGTATCACAAAAACTTTTCATGCAAGGGTATGGATACAGTTATCTAAGAAGCATGATAATTAGAGAACACATAGATTCACCAAAAAAGAAACTAAATGAATTAAAGAGGTATGGAAAGCCTCCAAAGAAAAGAAAAAAGGAGAAAGATAATGCAGAAACATAACATTAATGATTCGTATTTCCCAGTAAAAGAAATACCAGCAGTTGGTAGACATTTAGATAAAGATGTTACATTGCTAAATAATACTGGATACAAGTTCATTGTAAGAGAAGATACTGGAAAAGTACTTAGTTGTATGACAGATAACTATAAACTTGTTACGAATAAAAGTATAATGGAAAAAGCGGAACCTGTTCTTAAAGAGCAAGGAGCTGTGCTTTCAGATGTTCGTGTCTTTGGAAATGGTGCAAGAGTAAGATACAAGTACACATTTAAAGATACAAAAGTGGAAGTAGAAAAGAATGATTGGTTGAACCCTGAGATAATCATTAACAATAGTTATGATGGTACAAGTGAAGTATCAGCAATGGGAGGAGCATTTAGAATGATATGTTCTAATGGTCTTATCATAGGATACACTATTGGAAAGGAAGGTTCAAGACATACAGTATGGAATAATAAAGCAGACATAGAAGCAATAGTTAAATCCGTCATTAATAAAACAACAACAGTATTTACTAATGACTTTCCTGCAATGATAGAGAAAGGTGTTAAGAAGAAAGATACTCAGAAACTTCTTGAATTATTCCCAGGATATACGATGGAATCAATGGTACAGTATATGTTGAATACGCCACCTAAGAACTATTGGGATTTGTTAAATGCTGCTACTTGGGTAACAACTCATGTAATGAAGCGTGAAGCAGAAGCAACTCATAAGTTTGAATCAAGGATATTTGATACTGTTAAGAATATGGCTGCAAGGGCCTAATGGACGTTGATTGTCCTGTAGTAATTCCTTATTATGGGGGAAAATTTACCATGAGTAGACAACTTGTTGGTATGATTCCCCCACATAGGAGATACTTTGAACCATTCTTTGGCGGTGGTTCAATGTTTTTCAGGAAAAAGAAAGCTGAATGGAACGTTTTAAATGATATAGACAATGACCTTGTGAACTTGTATTTGTGTGTTATTTCGAGGTTTTCTGAATTATGTGAGTATGTAGAGTGGCTTCCTAGAAGCAGACAAGTATTTGAAGAAGCTCAGTCATTGATAAAAACACCAGTAATAGATAATCCAAATCCTAAAAGAGCTGCTATGTATTTCTTTGCAGTTAGGAACTCATTTAATAATATACCAACAGGTTCATTTAGTAAAGACACTAAGTGGGATGTAAGTATAATAAATGAATTAAAAGTATCTAAAAAGAAACTGGATAATTGTACAATAGAGAATATGCATTTTGGTGATTTAGTTAAAAGGTATGAACCTAGAAAAGGTGATTTCTTTTACTTTGACCCTCCGTATGTAGTTACAGATAAGAAAACTAAGAAGAACTATTATAGAAATGTTTTCGATGATAAATTACATGATGAATTAAAAGAGATATGCGATTTTATAGATGAAAGCGACGCTAAATTCATGGTCAGTTATGATAATAAAGAAGAAATATCAAATCTTTACAAAGACTATAATCTCAATCATATTAAAACAAAGTATGTAGGCACAAAAGCTGAAGACCGAGGTAAGGTTAGGATAGAATTGCTTATTACAAACTATAAAATACAGGAGCAAGGAGTATTGTTTTGAGTTTAGGAGATGATATAAGAAAAGATATTGATGGCAATGTAATAGGTTGCCCTCATTGTGGTTCTAGGTCGATACATAAAAGTGGTTTTTTGTATAGAGCTAGTTCAAAAAGACAGCAGTATAAATGTACTGCGTGTGGAAGAAAAACAGTAAAACCTTCAATATTGGAAAAAAGTCCATTTAAAGTAGACAATGTTGACCCAGAAAACATACCAATAGAAGAACTGATAGTACATAGAAAGAAGCAGTATAAACAAAAGAAAATATCAAAAGAAAGCAAGAAGTTAGTAAGAATCAATATCAATATGGATGGGCCCATAGGGATTGCTCATTTTGGAGACCCTCATGTAGATGACGACGGAACTGATTTGTCTCAAATTATCAGATATATGGATATTATAAATGATACAGAAGGGATGTTTGCTGGTAATCTTGGAGATATACAGAACAACTGGATAGGGAGACTCTCATACCTCTATGGTCAGCAGTCTACATCTGCAAAGGAATCTTGGAGATTAACTGAATACTTCGTGAATAAAATGAATTGGTTATACTTAGTAGCAGGTAACCATGATGTGTGGAGTGGTGATGGTGACCCGTTAGAATTCATTATGAGAGACCATAAAGGATTGTATGAAAGATGGGGAGCAAGAATGAGATTATTATTTCCAAATCAAAAGAGTATTAGAATAAATGCTAGACATACATTCAAAGGTAACTCACAATGGAATACAGCTCACGGTGTAGCTAAAGCTGCGCAAATGGGATGGTCTGACCATATATTAACTTGTGGTCATACCCATGTATCAGGTTATCAGGTAATAAAAAGTCCTTCTACGGGATTAATAAGTCATGCATTACAAGTAGCTTCATTCAAGATAATGGATAACTATGCTGATAAGTTAGGATTAGACGATAAGAATATATTTAATTGTCCTGTTACAATCATTGACCCTCAGTATGACGATGATGATAATAGATTAATTACAACAATATTCAACCCAGAAGAAGGATGTGAATTCCTTAAATACAAAAGAAAAGAATGGAAACAAAAAAACAAGGAGGCTAAATGACAATAAGAATACAACCTCACAGCGAAGAAGCTGAGAAAGCACTTCTTGGTTCTGTTTTAACAGGTGGAAGTGAAGTATTTGAAAAATGTAAGCACTGGATAAGACAATCTGATGCATTTTATAATGATTGCCATAAGAAAATATGGATTGCAATGCACAGATTATATAGAGATAAAGATGGAATTGATTGTGTAACAGTTGTTGATAAATTCAAAAGGTTAAACCCAGATGAAAGTGATACAAGAGATATAACGTATTACATATCAGGATTACCAGATGAATCACCATCTCCAGCTTTAGTAGAAAAGTATAGCAAGATTGTATGGGAAAAATATCTTAGAAGGTCTGTTAGTAAAAGCGCTATTAATTTAAATAGCACAGTTCTACAAGACGATAACCAATCAATGGAAGAAATAGTAGGTGAACATATTAGGTTATTGGAAGAGATAAAGAATATACAACCTACAAAATTAAATGATATTGAAGAAATAGTAGAGAAAACTAGAGAATTGGTAAACTCAGGTGATAACATTATAAAGTTTGGTATTCCAGCATTGGATATACCAGCAGGCGGAATGACAAGAAAAGAAATAACTGTACTAGGAGGAAGACCTGGACATGGTAAAACAACATTAGTTGTTAACATTGTAAGGTCATTGATAGAACAAGGGAATAAAGTAATAATATTTAATAGAGAAATGTCAAACCCTGAAATGATAAGAAAACTTGTAGTAATGGAAGGAAATAATCTTTCGTATTCAAAAGTTAGAAAAGGCGATTTAAATGGAACAACGGATGAGTTCAATAAATCAATAGATAAGATTAAAGATAAGTATAAAGATAAATTACTTATGTTTGATGATGTCAGTACACTTGATGAAGCAATGCTTGAAATATCAAGACATAAACCGGATGTAATTATTGATGATTACATTCAACTAATTGCTATGCCGGAGAAACAAGAAAGAAGATTCCAGATAGAAAAGATAGTTCAAGACTATAAATGGATATGCAAGAAAGAAGATTGTTCAGCATTATTGGTCAGTCAATTAAATAGAGACATAGAAAAAAGATATGAACCTAGACCAAGACTATCAGATTATTCTGAAAGTGGTGTAATTGAGCAAACAGCAGAGTCTGCATTATTTGTATGGTATGGATATGTATTCAATGATGAAGAATATAGTCCTTATCAATCAGAAATCATATCAGCTAAGACAAGATATGGTAAAGTAATGACAGAAGAAGTAGGATTTAATGGTGATAGATGTAGGTTCTATGAATCAAAAGAGCAAGCATTAGAAGACACACCTAAACAATAAAGAGAATGGGCAGATGCAAGGCTAATGTCGTTACTGGTGGAGAGAAACAGTTAACTGTATTGCCATGGCTATACAAGGATACAGCGAAAGATTGCTGGGTGGGATTGTTTCAATAGTATCTGCCCCTTCCACTAAAAAAAGGAGATAGTATGAGTAAAACAAAAAAGAAAGATACACTTGGCATGGAGCCAGCTGTACATAGAGCAAACATAGAAGAAAGAATAGATGAATTGGATAAAAGAATTGATGATCTTATAGTTGATTTTGGAGACATAATAGATGGTATGCAAAAAACACTAGATAAGATATGTGTTCGCATGGGCCTACCAAAAAATTAATATGATTGCTGTTGGTATTGACCCTGGAAAATCTGGAGGTCTAGTTATAATTCATTCAAATAATAATGAGTGTTCTATGCATAAATGCCCAGAGAATGCTAGTGGTATGTCAGATATTCTATTAAGAGCTAAAGATAGTGCTTACTCAGATAATGTACCAATAATGATATCAATAGAAAAAGTTCATGCGTTTCCAACTGACGCTAGAAGTGCTGCGTTCAAGTTTGGAATGAACTATGGTATGTGGTTAGGTGTAATAGGGGCATTGAATATACCATTCATTGAAGTTGCTCCCAAGGTTTGGATGAAATCTTATGCCCCTTTACCTAAAATAAAACAAGAAAGAAAGAAAAAAATAAAAGAGATAGCAACTGATATATATTCAGATGTCTATAGTAATACAAATAAAATAACATATGCCGTTAGCGACGCTGCATTAATAGCTATATGGTGCTTAGAAAGGAGTAAAGATGACTAATGAAAGAAAGATAGAAGTTATGGACGAATTGAGTCTAATGAGAAAAAAAATGAAAAATGTTATGGATTCAGAATTTAAAATAATAAAAGAAGCAAAGAAGAATATTGATACGATTGATGAATTGTTGATAAATCTAAGAGGAAATAATAAGAAAAATTAATTGCCTTTATTATTCATATGGCATAAAGGGGTAGCTTGTATAGTGCCCCTTTTTTTTATGCTACCTGATTAGCCTGCCTATTTTTTATGCTATCAAGTAAAGATAACATTTGTTTGTTGCGACCCCTACTTGTCCTAGGTGATTTAGATATACCTTCGAGAGCAAGCATTATATTCTCACCTTCTGTTCTTATGTCTTTTGATGCTTTCTTTTTCTTCTTAGCATATGAAGGAATTGGTATTGATTTACCAACTACAGGTAGTTTACGAGCTTGTTTAATCCAAGCAAGTTTACGTTCTTTTAATTCTCTTGATGGATATATGCCTGTCTGTAATGAAACAAGGTCACCAAATCCAGCACCATTATACATTCTAGGCCCAACAATAAATAATTGTCTTGCTATTTCTGAATTAATAGTTCGAGCTACATCAAATACTTTTTCACTCTTTCTAGTACCCGAGTAATCATGGTAACCAGCTAAGTAACCTAATAACCCAGGGTCACCACGTTCAAAGTTTAAAAATAAATCATAGAAACCAAATACATTACCAAGTGTAACCATGTCAGCAACAAAAGGACCACCTAATGTACCTATGACTGGACCTTTACCAAAAAATGCTTGTCTCTGTCTCTCTTTATCGCCAGAAGCCATGTCTAAGAACTGTTTAGCTCTTTCATATGTATCATTCTGTATGAGATTACCGAACTTACTATTTGTAGCTGTACTTAATACACCGTCAATAAATAACTGCATCATGCCCAATCTATACAATCTCCAGGCCCTTTCAGATTTCCAATCACCTGCTAATATATCTTCAGCTCCACGTTTAGCTATCTTTCTTTGGTAATTAAAAAAGTTAATACTATATGTAGCAAACTGACCAAGAACAGCACCTTTAGCCGTCCTCAATGCTTTAGGCTTAGCAAATGGAGAATACTCATAGTGTATCTCTTTTACCATTTCAGCTGCAAACCTACCAGCTTCATTATTTATATGTGTTTCTACTTGCTTAGATATTGTATCACCATACTCTGTCTTAGTAAAAAATTCTGGATGTTGGTCTATAAACCTTTCAATATTCTCTCTCTCTGAGCTTAATTGTTTATGTCTTTTTGCAAATGCCACTCTAAATGTTAGATTACGATTGATTTTATTTTCAACCCATGACATAGGTTTACCAGCTTTCTGAGCAACTGTTTCCAAACCAGATAAAAACTTTTCGCCTGTAGTGTCTGTTTTCCATGTCATTACTTCTTGACCATTAACTCTACTTACTTGAGTATCTGGAAATAATCCTGTAACACCAGCTAATTCTCTAGCTTCTTCAAAGAACACACCATGTCTTTCCATCTCATTCTTTAATACCGTATCCATTTCTCTTGTTTTTAAATACTGCTCAGCCTCATACCATCCTTTACCACCAAAGTAAACAAAGTTTTGCAATGACTGGGTTGCATTTCTAAATGCTGAACGTATATTGAGACCTAGTTTAGATATAAATTCCCATGATGTTATTCCTCTAGCTAGAGACCTATATAAAGGACTCTGTATGTTATATCCTAGCATGGTTGCATGAGTATCAGTTAAATAATCTATATAAACTTTTGCAGCATCAGCTGTCTGCTCATTGCTCATATCTCTAAGCTTTCTAACTCCATCTATTAATGTAGCCGATGTATTTACAGTATAATTAAATCTAGTTACATCACGAATATAATTATCAAGAACACCAATAACATTTTTATTTCTACGGTCAGTAGGTAGAGCTGTTTTCTCTTTAAGATGACCACTAATAGGTACTCTATCAAGTACATTCTTTACCATAGAACTCACATATGTATTTAGTTGTTCCATGTTAACAGAACCAGAATCTTTAGTTTCATACACACTATCAGTAATAGCTTTCATTGTAGGGAATATATTAAGCAATGAAGTAGGGAAATAATTTTCAGAAGGCTTTAGATTATCATTCAATTCTTTCAGCTTATCTATAACATTTTTATATTCAGCAGCATTGTTCTGACTCTCAAGTACTCTTACATATTTAGACAATCCATTTCTTAGACTATTAAATAACTGTGGTCTTATTACTTGCCACTCATCAACAACAGGCTTAAATATCTTATATTTATCTTGTAAGATAAGTTTAGGATTTCTTAATACTTCATCAGCCATCTCAAATACTTTGAATTGCTGTTCTTTAGCAAGGTTAGCTAAGTTCTCTTGGTAGTATTCTTCAGCTGCAACTTCTTTAGCTGGGCTGGTAGCAGATTCTTCTAGTAATTTAGTGTATTCATTATATCTACGCTGTAATTCTCTCCTAGCTTTTGACATATTAGGAGCTTTTATTCTTTCAGCGATAGCCATTTCTTTAGAGATATTACTTAAAGAGTCTGCAATCTTTATCATACTTGCATTGTATTTATCTTTCTCACCTCTAAAGTAATTATGATTAATAACAAATTGGTCAAATGTTTTCTTACCTACTGGATTTGTTTTAAGAAATTCTTCAGGTAAATAAAACAACTCAGCAAGCTTACCAGGTGTTCTCTGTTTTATCTTTGCTTGAAATTTATCTATCCTTTTACTAAGCCTATCTAAACTCTTTTCACTAGGAGCATCTCCATAATCAAAATCTTTACCAGTAACAGCTCGATACATCTTCTTATATTCACCGCCACTATTAGATGTTAATCTTACTGTTAAAGGGTCGTCAAACCATTTATCTATTGTTTTATCTATTTTTTCTTGTAATTCTTTTGGTGTGCAAGCCATTAGCAAATCCCATTTTCGTTACCATGCCTAGATGATGTTCTTTTCATAGCCTTTCTATTTGATTGTAAGGATTCAGGGCCTCCGTATATATCACCAGCAATAGACTCTTTCCTTCCTGTAAACAAATTCCTACCATCATGTGGTTGACCATAAAACAACTTTACTTGATTCATCTTATGTCTAAAATACGAATTTATACCATGTACTGGTACAATTTTACCACTCATTGTAAGAGCATTTCTAGGTATTCTTCTCATTTCAACAAGAGATGATAGATTAGCTATAAGGTCAAGACCTCCGCCTGGAAGTTTATATGATATATAATCAAGAGATAAATCTCCTGTTAGACCTAATACATTAAGAACATTTTCATTTACTTTCTCAAATTGTTTCCATTCTCTTAAATCAGCAGGTAAAGATTCATTTATAGATAGTCTTTGAGCAATCGTGTCTACTTTTTTAACTAAATCAGATTCATATTCTATTAAAGGAGAACCACCTTCTGAATCTTTAAATGATAAAGCATTATAATTTTTAAGGTCTATTTGCTCAAAATTATACTTAGGGTCTATCTCACCTCTAAGCCATGCTAATTGATTGCTTATAGGTTTAGCAATCTCTATCATTAAATGGTCAGATAAAGTTGTATTTAATCTTTCAAAGAACCTAAGTCCCAATGTAATAAATTTAGTTTGACTATTAACTTTATTAAAACCAGGCATCATTGTACCATTATGATATGTAACAGTATTAGTAGAAATTTTAGGTGTCATGAGTGAAAGTACAAATTGCTTACCAAGACCAGGGTGACTTCCTTCCCAGTCATAATATAATTTTTCTAACTTTATTATTGCTTCATTCATTACAGAATTAGCATCCATGTCATCTGTTAATCTATTATTAAATAACTCCCACCATTTCTTACCATATTCACCTTTGAATTGTCTAATATCTTGTTCCCATTTCATAGCTGTAGATTTTTCTACAGTTGCAGGATTAAGACCTACACCAGTAAGCCTTGAAAGGACATTGTATGTAGCAAGTATTTGAGCATAATCATCTGAGTTAACACCTCTTATCTTTAATCCAAGTTGTTTATTTCTTGTATCCCATATACTGCTAGTTATTTGTGGTTTTATTTTTTCTATAGCTTTAAATCTTTCACTTCTACTTCTTATTTTTGAGAAATCATGAGTTTTACCATATTTATCTGTCCATGTTCCTCCTGACGCTAATGTACGATAAATCTGTCTTAGTATTCTAGTTCTTACAGCCTTTTGAACACTTTTACTAGCCATTACCTCTTTAGTTAGGTCTGATTTTAAATCTCTAAGCCTAGCATGGCTCTCTCCAAAACTACTAGCCATCTCATGGTTACCGTTCCTTTCCATCCTTCTTTGAGACCTTCGATATCTACGCATTCTATAGTCTATGCTGTTTATAGCATTTAACTTATCAAAATCAGAACTGAATCCTTCAACTATCTTTCTTACGGCTCCGTCAACATCTCTAGTATCTCCTAGTAAAAAGTCATATATAAATCCATCTGTTTTATATTGAACATCAGGGTTGACCTTCTTCATTGACATTCTATCCATGCCTGCAAGGTTAGCAATCATTCTATCAGCTGCTATCATTCCAGTATTTTGACCAGCAGCATCTACACCAGAAACTGCATCATCAAACCTAGTGTCTCTTAATCTAAATGGGTCTACAAAACGACCTTGTTCTTTAAAAATAGAATCAATATCATCACCACTCCATTTATTTTTAGAAAGACCTCTTCCATTTCTCAATCCCCAATAAACATATCTATTTAAATTGCTCATTATATAAGAATATCTTTGAGTATAATCTATGAGAGTATCGTAATCAACTTTCTTTTGTTCACCACTTTCAAATACACTTGTACGAAGACCTAAGAATCTTTTATAGGGCGTCAAAGCTAAACCAACCATATCTTGTTCAAGCTTATCAAGCCTAACTCCATTATCTACCCAAGATTTAGTTTTTTGGTCATACGTTTGCTTAGAGAATATACCAGGGTATGTTTCACCATCTCCAAATAATAACTTACTCTCCCACTGCTTGTCGAATGTACTTTTATCATAACCTCTTCCACCAGCATCAACAATTCTTTGTATATCTGTAGCTAATAAATATTCTACTTCTTTTATTTTATCAGCATCTCCTAATACTATTCTTCCTCTATCTAGTTTTATATTAAATCCTTCAACATCGGTATAATTTGCTCCACGATATGACTTTAAAAATTGTATTGTATTTTTGGCTTTAACAACAATACCTCTATACAAAGAACTATTTGCTTCGCTAAAATTATAATTCATTAAAGCTTTTCCATTAAATGGATTTAAACCATGTATTGATGTTCTTTGTTGTGTGCCTTTTACAGAAGGAACTTCACCAGACTTACTATCCCAAAATCTTAATATATCAGAAGGTGTATCCCACCAGTAATTTATCTTGTCTATATCAAAATCCATCTCAAGTCTAAACCATCCATCAGCATGATTTATTCTAGCTGCATTACCAGTTAAATCACCAAATCCTTTTAACCCAACAATAACTTTATCAGATGAACGAGTTGTAGGTGTTCTATGAGCAACCAGTGCTATTTCATATCTTTTCCCTTCTATGCCATCGTTAAAAGCTTCAACAGACCTATAAAGGTCATTGAGTGTAACAGCTTGTTTACCATCTAATAAAGATTGAATTTCTTTTGATAATTCATTAGCTCTGACTATCTTATCTTTTGCTGTATAATTATGCTCAATAAATCTTATTCTTTCTGGAGCAACTAACTTACCTTTATTTGTAGCATCTATTTCTATCTGTCCATATGTCCATACATCTCTTGATACAATATCAGCAGGATTACCTGACCTTTCTCCATTAAGCCATTCAGTTTTAAATAATGTATTTCTTAAATGACCTTTTGTTCCAAAATCTGTAAAATCAGGAACCACAACACTTTGACTGCCGTATTCATTACGAGGTGTTAAGAGATTTCTTTTGTCAATTAATTGACTTTTGATTTGATTCCTTACAGTTCTTTTGAATGGTATATATGTTGGGTCACCTCCATGACTTATCCATCTTTCAAACATCGCCATTTGGTCAGTATCGACATCTAATTCATCAAAGTTTATTTTAAGCTTTGTTGCTATTTCTGATGTTTTACCATCTCCAAATATTGTATTAGCCTCTGTTATAAAATCTCTTACTCCTCTGACTAATTGCCATTCGTAAAAAGAATTATTTAATTTAGGTGTATTAAAATCATTAGCTACTTGCAAAGGTAGAGTTGATGATTTCTGAGGCTTTACAGCACTTGCTATTGAGAAAGTATTTATAGGTAGTGTAATACGATTATTAGATAAATCACTTTCTGTTCGTATTAAGTCAGACATAGAATTAAAATCGCTCATGTATATTACTTTTTCAGAAGCACCGTCAGGAGATTTTTCTCCTGTTATGTCAGTACCAGACATCTTATTAGCAGAATCCATTATAACCATGTCAATCTTATGTCTTTCTAAGTATTTATCCCATGTTCTATCTGTTATCCAAGCTGTTTTATCTAAGAATACAGCATTGCCATTTGATGATGATGCTCCAACAGCTTTAAGATGTTCTACTCCGCTACCATGCAATCCAAATAAGAAATTAATAGCATTCAATCTTTCTCTTGTTACAATATTAACACTATCAAATCTGCTAACATCACCTAATCCACCTGGCATACTAAGATTTTCAGTATTGAAATCATTTAATGACAATAAACCTTTTCCTTCACTATTATATAATTCAGATTCAGCCTTTATCTGTTTACTTAATGATTGAAATAAAGAAGATATCATAGGAGGAGCTTCACCATCTATAGGGCTTTCATCTCCTAGTATATGGGCCTTCCAACCTTTCTTAGATAGTTTCTTTAATTCACTTTTAACAGATTGTTTATCGCCAACTACATCTTCACCAAGAAATTTAAAAAATCTATTATTCTTACTATCAAGTCTTTCGAGAAGGTCAATAGCGTCATTAACATATTCTTCTGTAATCTCTTTGGACGACCTATTAGAAAGTAGTTTCATATATCTCAGTTGCTTATTAGCAAATAACTCAGCATTATTCCAATTATCATTACTAACAGATTCCCAATATTCTCTGCCTTGAGCTTTATCACCAAAGATATTATTAAGCATCATTGTCATATCTTCAGTTACTCTTTGATGACTTGATTCTCCTCTTGTATACTCATATAGTCCAGTTTTTTCATTAAATGTAACTGAAACTTTTCTCCAATCTTTATATGTTGATATAGCATCAGGGCTCATGTAGTCACCAAGTTCTTTTATTCTAGCATCTACAATATTAATAAACTCATTAGTTACTCTATCTATCGCTATATACTTATTTACACCAAGTCCGTAAGGTATACCAATACCATCTTTCATATTACTTACAAAAGCAACAGCATAAGGTTGTTTACCAAGAGACTGACCAAGGTCGTTAAGAAGTTGGGCAGTATCACCTCCTCCTTTAGCAGATATAGCTGGTTGATTAGCTATCTTAGCAAAGAATTCAGTTTTTATAGTATTGTCAACGCTATCAAGAGCTATATCGTATTCTCTACCAGCTCTTTTATATTTTGTATCTATAAGAGTAAACTCACCTAGAAGGTCTTTAACTATATTATATAAATCATTCTTTTGAAATGTTTCTGTTGAATACTTAGGTTGAGCATTACCAAATGCCTTAATTTTATTTACAGTAACATTATTCTTTAATTGAGAATAGACCATAAGAGTTTCATGTACAAACTTTTCATGCATATCTCTATACTGAACAAGTCCCCATTTTTCTTGAGAGATACTATCCCCTTTGTAAGGTATACTAGCTCCTTTTTTTCTCATGTAATCATAAAAATTAAATGGATTCTTCATTACATCAGTATTTCCACCAATCGAAATTCCTAATGTAGTACCAGGCTCTGCTTTTAAATCTATATTATATCTGGATATATACTTATTAAGACCTATTGTAAGCTGAGTATCTACTGGATATCTACTTTGACTATCAAGCCTGTCTTTTTCCCACATTATTTTTAAATCTCTATCACTATTAAATACTTGAAACATCATATTTAAAGTTTCTTCAACATCTTTTATTCTTTCTATCATGTTTTTATCTGCATTGTCAAACTTGAATTGATTATCAGTTCTGTCAAAGAGTTTCCCTGCAACCAATGTCTTCAAAGCAATGGAAGCTGAAGAAGGATTTGTTAAATATAAATTTTGTATATTTTTCATTAATGAATGGACGCTTCTATGTTCAGCTGTTTGTTTATTAAAACCAGACTTTCCAACTCTTATCCAGTCAGCTGTAGCATCAAATAATTCTTGATGAGACAATCTTGATGATGATTCTTTTAATAGGTCTATTGTCATTTTAAGTTCAGCTAGATACTGAGCTGATATGTGAGTCTGACCTTGAGGTGTCATATCAAGATTTATAAAACCACCTTTTTTACCTGACTCTTTTATAAGAGGATATAAATGATTATTTAAACCTTCATGCATGTCAGCAATAAATTCACCTATAGACATATTAGATTGCTCAGCTGCTACAGATAATTGTTTTATATAATCCATATCTTTAGACATTCCAGAAATTTGATGCCATAATGTAGGGTCGCTCTTTAATAATTTAGCCATAGCAACAACATCACCAACAGCTTCAACATCTTTCTTATTATCTCTAAACCAATCAACCATTTTAATAAGATTGTTATCTATGACACCTTTTATATTTAGCATTGTCATTTGAGGCGATACGATTTTTTGGTCAATAAGATATTTAACAACACGCCTATCAACAGAATCTAATGGAATAGCTTGACCTTCAGGTGATGACTTTTGAAAACTAGAAATACTTCTATCTAATGTATAGTCAGCCATTTGATTTATTAAATCATTCTTAGCTTCTCCACCAGGCATTGTAAAGATAGGCATTGTTTTATCAACAAGCTTCATTAAATCTTGGACATCTTTAATAGTAACATCTGTCTTTATTACTTTTTCTCTACCTGTATTTCTACTTAGGTCATTCCTTAATACAGTTAACATCTTGTTAATAAAGTTATATTCTCTTGGGTAATCTTTTCCTTCAACAAGTCTACCTGCTTTTGTTAATTGAACACTATCTGCTAATTCACCTAATACATTAAAAACCTTAGGCATTAACTTTTGTATCTTAGCATAGTCAGTAGATTCAAATATATCATTTTTATTATTAGACTCAGGATGAAGTTCTTTTATAGCTCTCCAATGTTGCCTTACAGATTTTCTATTTAATACAAGATTTGTCCATCCAGATATCATCTCATCACCCATTCTCTGCCATCTTTCAACTGGTATTGTATCAGGAGATGCTTCAAGTATCATTTCAGTAAGAGATCTATCATGCTTATCCATTACTCCAGGCTCTACTAACTTACCTTCTTTATACTTACCAAATATAGCATCAACCATTTCTTGATTAAGTCTAATAGGCTCGCCTTGATGTTTATAATACGGACTAACAGTTCTCATTAAGAATGATTCTGGATGTATCGTATCGATATGTCGTGGAGGAAGTATAATAGTGTTATCTGAAAAGTCTAATGGTTGTAATATTATTCTTTCATTTAAATCAAAAGCATCTTTAGAGTATTTTTCTAAATCTTTATTATTATTAAGTATTTTATGTATCTCATTATATATATCAATAACAGCATCTTTAGACATCTCTCTATATCTAATCGCTTGGTTCTCTGCCGAACCTAATACAATATCAAGTATATCTGTAGATGTCTCTACACCTCTTCTACCAGTAGGTTTTAATTCTTCTAATGCGTCAAATTCAGTTTTATTTAAATCTTCTTTAACTCTATTTAATTGTTCTTTAGTTAATTCAAATGCCTCTTTAACCTCATATTCAGTATCTCTAGGCTTAAGGTTATTCATTTCAACTATAGCTGCAAAAGTAGTATATATCTCATCAGAAAATGTATCTTCTGTAGGTACTTCTTTTGTAACCTCTTTACCATCTTCAATAACTTTTACTTTTTCTTTAGCTGCTTCTTTTGTTCTTGTTTCTCTATTTCCTTCAGCATCTTCGCTAACATATTTTTCTACAACAAGACCATTTTTCTCAGCTATTTCTAAAAGCTTTTGCATATCTCTACTTGATTCATCTACTCCTGTAAAACCGCGTCTAATAGCAGTATGCTCATTAAATAATGCTCTATAAAGAGCAGCGTCTACAGCTGTATTAGTTTGATTAAGCCATGTATCTACTTGCTCAAGTTCTTTGGTATATGTGTAGGGCCTATCATCAAATAAATGTTCTACTTTACCAGTTTTTCTATTGACATACTCAAAAGGCTTACCTTTCTTTGTCATAAACATTCCAAGAGCAACATTGAATATTATATCTTCTAATGGATAACCGTCCTGAGACATCATTTCTATACCAGACCAATTAAATGCTAAAGCTCCAGTTAGCATTCTAGCTGAACTACCAGCTACATCGCCAGGAATTTCTTTTAAGAACTTAGGGTACCAACTCTTATATAATGCTGTTTCAATATCAATAAGTGAATCTTTAACAGTTTGAGCTCCTTTAGATGTTTTCACTAAATCATCTATGTCTGTTTTACTATGAATAGGAATCTTATAAGAGCTTCCTTTAACGCCTTCAACTGTTTTTGTTAAGTCTCTTAATGATTCTTTTTTCATGCTAAACATACGCTTAGCTTCTTCACCAATAAATAATCTATCTGCTTCATTCTTTACATCATAAGACCTATATCTACGTCTTGTTTCTAATGTTTTAGTAATTCTATTCCAAGCGGGCCTTATAATACCATAATCGCTACCACCAGGGATAAATCTTATTACACCAAGAGCTGAACCTAATACAAATGAATGACTTAATGTTCCTCCTAAACTAAAATCTACTTCATCATTAGCAAGTGAATTCATAAAATTTAAAGGTAATTCAACAGCTGAGAATAATATAGCTTCTTCTAATGCATGAGCAGCTAAGTTACCAAGTTTTCCATTGCCCATATGAGCAGCTAATACTTGATGCATTTGAGTCATAGGAAATTTAAATGTACCACCAGCGTCATCTAAAACAGTACCTATCTTCTTAGCAAGGTCGTCACCTAATGTACCAGCAATTCTAGCTGCGTCATCAGCTGAATACCCAGCCTTTTCAAATGTATCTCTTAAAATCTTTGGAGTATTCTCATTAAAATTCTTAGCAAAGTTCATTCTATTTTCAGCTGTCCTAGCAAACATAGCTTCACCTTGTCTTGTACCTAAGCCTAATAAAGTATCTTTTCTATCTTGAACAAGGCTAGATAAGAAATCATCAACACCTTGCTTACCACCTTCTATTTCACCATTTCTAACTTTCTTATTTACCCATCCCATGAATTCTTTATCACCACGCATCATCTTAATAGCATCATCAGAATATGACTGTGCAAATTTCTTAGTACCAGCTCTTGCAAATGTCCTAACACCAGCATTTAAAACACCTCTAGCGGCTGCCATTGGACCTATGAAACCAGCAGCTCCACCAATACCAGTAGTTACTCTTTCTGCAAAAGTCTTAGGTTCCATTGCTTCAGTAAAAGCTTCACCACCTATTGCCCTACCTGCTAAGCCAGGAATACCAAGTCCTGTTATATCAAAAGCTGTCCATAGACCTTTACCGACAGCTGTCAAAACATTTGTTTGTTCATCTTCAATTTCTTGGGACATCCAAGCAGGCATTTCTTTACCAGCTGCTGACTCCCATAGAGAGCCGCCTGTTGTAGTTTTTAAATTAGGTGAGGGTCTTTCAGTAGCTAGCTTTGTTCTTTCTTCAAGCTGCCTTTTGAATTCTAATGTAAGATTGTCTGCCATCTAAAACAAACCGCCAACTCCAGTACCTTCAAGACCAGGATATTTTTCGGAAATTTGCTCAAACTTAGCAGCTTCAACAGCTCTTCTTTTCTTTGTAAATTCAGTAATTGATTTATTTAAATCATCCATTTCAGCTCTAAATAAAGATTCAATTTCAGGAGCTCTAACCAAAAGATTTTCTTCATTATCTGTTAATGTTATACCATGTCTGCTTTTTTGATTAATATATCTAACATTTAAATCAAGAGTATTTAATGATTCTTGCTTTTGCTTTATAGTGTTAGATAATTCATCTATATTTTCTATAGATGATGATATATCTTCTTCAGGTGACATAATTAATCCATCTATACCTGGAGATTCAGGAGGGTCAATACCAGCAAATGCATCTAATTCTTCTGAAACTGAGTCAGGTTCAAATATACCAATATCTCTTGTTATATCAATATCGCCTGTAGTTCCATATTCAGTCATCTCAGCAAGTAAATCATTTCTATTTTGCATTACTTTTTGAACTGATGATAAAGCTTTTAATCCTTTCTCACTATCAGCTCCAAGAGGTGTTAATGAATATAAAGCTTTTGTCATCCTTTTATCATCTTTAGATATTTCTTCACCTTCAAATGATTTTTGAACAGTAGAAGCTATATCTTCAGCAATAGATAGAACACCTTTTGTATTCTGACCTTCATAATAACCATACAAAGCAGAAGCTACTCTATTCGCTTGACTTCTATTTAGATTATATTGGTCTTCTAACTCATCTATAACATTATCAAGGTCTTCACCATCGCCAATATATGATTGATAAACAGCTCCAATTCCTGTTGTTGTTACAAAATCATCAGCATGAGATGTCATTAATTGTTCATTTACTGTATTTAAGACTTGTAACCTTTGACCAAATTCAGCTGACCTAGCTTGGTCTATCGACATTTTTGTTAAGACCCACTCTCTTTCAGCTCGTCTTTTATCTGCAGCATGAGCTCTTAGCTCTCTAAGAGTTCTTAATACTTCTAATTCGCTAGCCATTTTTATCTTGGCCCATATGGTGGTGTTGGTTCATAATCATAGTCGGTTGAATCCGATTTTACTTTACTATTAATAGATTTAGTTTTCTTTTTTCCATAAGAAGTGCAATCTTTTTTACTTTTATATCCTAATTTTTTCCAATTTTTGCATTTTGTTTTACTTGGCATATTATACCTCCTTAAAATATCCCCAAAAATTTCGATTCTGATTTTGCTAAATGAAGTTCTCGCTCAGCCCTTAATCTTCTTTCATCAGCATCTAACCTTCCTGTTTCCGATTCAAACCATCCTTCAATATCGCCCATCTTAGCTCCAATTTGTGCCCATAAATCATCTTTAGCTGATAAATATGCATTTGAAATATTCTTCCAAGTAGTAGACATCTTGGTCTCAGCTGTTCCAGATGTAGCCAATCCGCTTTGCTGAATCATTGTTTCATACCCTTCTCGTAGTTCATCTCTTGATTTACCAGTCGCAGTTTGAACTTTATTCATACCTATATCAGCTTCAGCACTAACTGCTTTTTTCTTAGCTTCATATCCTTCTTTTAATGAACCCCTAGATTGATTAATAACATCTAATGAATCACGTATTAAATCTAACTGAACGCCAGCAGCTTTTTTATCCTGCTCATGAGCACCCCAACTGCCAACAAAACTAACAGCAGCCATTCCAAGAGTAAGAGGGTCTACATATTCTCTGTTTCCTGTATATGGATTTATAGTACCTGAACCTCTTTCTTTTACCATATCTTCACCTTTTTTACCAAAGGCGTCTATTGTACTAGCTTCAACAGGATTGACATGAGATGGTTCACCATCGACAAGTCTCATTTCTGTATCACCAGTCATAGCAGCTCTCTGCTGAGCATTTGAACCTAATGAAAATGAAGATAAATGATTTTTTGCTAATGTATTTATCATTATTGGATACCTAATGGATTAGTCATTCCATATTCACCTAGAATTTCATCTCCATATTCATAATTAATAGATTTTTTTTCTTTATTAGCAAGTAGTTCTTGATACTTAGCTACTCTTTCACTAGCTGGTTTACCTTTCATTTCAGGGTATTCTGCATATAATTCTTGATTAGCTTCTAATGTCAGTCCAGAGCCTTGCCTCCATTCTTCATACAAGCTTGGTTTATTTTCATTAGCTAAGTCTATTGTAGGTGTTGTTTCTGCTGTTTTCTTAGTAGCTAATCGTTTTTTCTCTTTTGCAATACGGTCTCTTTCTTCATCTGATATAATATTAGTTTTTACTAATTCATCATCTTGCTCTTGAGTAGAAATAATTTCATCTTCATCTTTTTCTTTTAATGTTTCATTCTCATCTTTTGCTTCTTGAGGACTTTTTTCACCAAAGAACTCATCAAACCTTTCTTGTTCTTTTTGTTCTTGCTTATAATCCTGAACTAATCCAATGGCTTCTGTTATAGCAGCTGTAGTATCGCGAAGCTGTTCACTTTTAAAATCACTTATCATAGACTCAGCAGTACGTTCTCCTTCTATCCCTGTTAAAGCTGCTAATGTACCTTTATATTTACCTTCAGCTGCCCCAGCTGCTTTAAATGTTCCATATAAACTAGATTTCGTTGCCATTACATTACCTTAGAGTTATACATTGATAATTTAATATTTATCATAGTATTATTCAAAACCTTCATTGAGACAAGCTATCCTTTTTAATAAGTCCTTGTTCTCTAAGAACATCTATGATTCTATTAACCCTGTGAGCTAAAGACGCTACAGCTAATTCAAATTCTGCAGATGTAGGTACTTTAGTTGAAACAGAAGCATTATTAGCAACCCCAACTGTATTTGGAATTGTATTAGCTGAATTTACACCAGTATTATCAACTACCTTAACAATAGGGCCTGAAGGTGTAAGTCTTCTTTCGTTAACAGAGCCATTTACTTTAATGAATTCAGTTAGTCCAGCCCCACCAACATCTCTTATTTCACTAACACCTTCTTTTAAATCAGTATGTTTTACCCTACCTTTTCTAAAGCTAGTTCTTTCTTGCTTCTTATGTAGCGAAAGCCTTTCTTGTCTTGTCATTGCCATTATTTAATATTCTTTAATCTATATATTATTGTCATATCATTTATTTCAAAATCTGAAGATGCTGTACCACCTAATCTTAATTGGAAACTATATACATTATTAATAGAAGATACTGGTCTTAATTCTGCTAATACCCAATCATCAACACCAACACTAATATTATAAAATGGTGTAGAAGAGTCAGTTGCTTTAGTACTAGACCCATCTGCGGCTATTTTGTAAAAATTAGATAAAGTATCATTGTCTCCATTAATAGCATATTGAGCTGTAACACCAGAACCATTTCCTTTATATGATATATAAACCTTATATATCTTTTTTCGTTGGCCTGGTTGACCAAAATCATAATCTTTAGTATGTAATTTATAAGTACCTGAGCCAGAAGCATCAGCTGCGTCATCCCAATAAACAAGACTGTTAGTTGTAAAAGGATACACTTGTTGAGATACAGTTAATCTATTATCTCTATCTATTACAAAATTGGTTTGTTTAGCATGGTCTGATAATTTAGAGTCACCTTTTGTCCAACTTAATGTAACTAAATCTAGTAAGTATATATCTCCAGGCCATGCACTTGCTATCGACCCAAAAGCTGTATTACCAAGTACAATTAATTGTCTTTTGTCAGGTAAATATCCAACAGAAGGTTTTGGTCCTATAAAAGATGCCCAATTCAATTCATTAATAATTTGTCTTCCACCTTTCTCAAGTAAGTCTGTTACTTTTTGACCGTCATATAAGTACGCTCCATTTTCATTAACCCAAGCAATTCCATAATCAGTCTTAACAGTAGCTGAAGGATGAGCAACTCCTTTATGCATAAATGTATCTTCTAAGAATTCTAAGTTTTGAGATACGTTTATCAAATGCATTTTCTTCTTTTTAAACTGAAGTATTCTATCTGCGTATTCTTCAAGCTTTATTATTTCATCGCCATCTTGAACAGATGCTTCAATAATTCTACTTAATGGGAAATTATCAAACTGGTTTACAGGTGATTTTAACATAGCGTCACCTTTTATTTCTTTAGATTGAACACCATGAGAAGAAGACCCTTCATAAAGTACTTGTATATTACCTATATATACCATTCTATTTACAACAACAGCAGTCTTATATTTAGATGTTATACTTAATTCTTCTTCTTCAAAACCACTATTTATTTGATATGTTGATATCTTTGAAGGTGAAACATTATCAGCAGGAGGTATTTCCCAAAAATAATAATTTTCATTACTTTGAGTTTGATAAGATGCATTATATTTCTGCTGATTACCATCAAGTGTAGCAACTCCAGTTACCAAATCAAACTTAGCTTGTAGATACCAAGGCTCAACTGTAGTAGTGACATCTTTCATATATAGATTGATACCGGTAACCCTTTTATTATACCCATTATCCATTCCTATGTGAAGTCTATACCCTGGTGAAGTAGCTGCATTAGTACTTGAAGCTGTTAAAGTTGTAGTAGAAACATTATTATATTCACCTAATGTCCTTATTTGACTTTCTTGTTTTTCATCATATATATGAGATATTCCAAACATATACTTACCAGCTGTGCTACCATCTGACCACAATGCACCATCTCCATCATCCCAATCTAAATAAAGAAAAGCATTATTAGGATTTAAGTATGCTGATAAATCAGGTATAGTTGTAACTTCTGTAACCTCTATATTTGTAAATATGATTGCACTTTTATTTATATTCGGATTCGTTTCTTCTATTTCACATATAAGATACTCATTTGTATCAGTACCAGAATCTCCCCAAACTTGATTTGTTAATGTATTAGCACTATTAAAATAAAAAGTATGGTCAAATGTATAAGTTCCAGGCCCATATTCCCCATCAACTACCCAATTAGAAACTCTATCATATCCATTTGCATGAGCTCCAGCCTGGTCCCATATAACAGTTGAATCTATAGCTCCATAACCAGCATTTTCTGTACCACTCGCATTTGCAACATGAGCAGCTGTACCACATCTCATTTTAACTTTTCTAACTCTAGGAGAATCACCTGACGCTATAAGCATCTGAAAAGAAACCTTAGCTTTCCCAACATTAGCTAAAGCTCCTCCAGTTCCACTAGCTAATACAGCTCTTGTTATACCAATCTGATATACGTCTGGGACAGCTGCTGCGGCTTGAGTATTAGTATCTCCATATAATGTTGAAAAATCAGTACCATTTCTATAATAAGACGTTGGAGGTCTTTCACATTTAGAGCCAGCTAAATGCCATTCGTTAATAGTTAAAGGTTGACTTATATTCTTAAATAGAGTTCTATATATATACCCATACCATTTATTAGCATTGGTATCACCAAAATTACCATCACTAACTCTTAATACACCATCTACAATATAAAACACAGGTCTCATATTTGTAGTATCACCAAGACTAAATACAGGTTTCCAAAGATCTGTATCGAAATTATATATATAGACAGTTGTAGTAATATCGCAGTCAGCCATTACAAGATAATCTGTATTACTTTGAGCCCCCAAAAAACCTGGGCCTTGCTCAGCTCCATTTCTATCATGACTAAATGCAAATAATCCAAATCCAGAACTATTTCTAATTCCATTTGGTACAAAACCATCATCTGCTGTAGCAGCAGGATGAGCAACTGTACCTCCCATGTTTCTTATTTTACCTATATCATGTACAACAGCATCTTGTATATCAGATAGTTCTGTAGTCGATATATCTCTAGCATCGGAAGCATCACTTAGTCCCCCATGAAATTCTTGTATAGGTTGTATCTGCTTAGGCATCGCCTTCTTGATACTCTATATCTTCTATAATTAATGATTGAGAATGCTCAGGTAAGTCGCATACGCAAGGTAAATCTTCATCTGGGTCATCATGCTCAAATAAATCATAACGAAGACCTCCTTCGGCTCCGTATATAGCACCACCTTCGGTGGATTCATTTACATATCTTTCGTTCTCTTGGCTTCTATGTCCCTGTATGGAACTAATGTATTCAGATATTGTTTTCTTTTCTGGCATCCACCACACTCCTTTATTTTACCTCTTGAAACTGTTTTGATAACTCTTGATACAGTATCACCAAGTCCTTTGTCATGCCCAAAAAGGTCAAATCTATTCTTTGACATCATATTATCCTATTATTTATTATTGAACTGCAGCTGATTGTTTAATGCCTTGACCAGGATTAAACCATGACCTTGTTTGAATCACAGGTTGACCAAGTATTTCAGACATAGGATGACTTTGTTGAGACATCTGTTTTATCTTTACAATCGTTTTTAATTGTTCATTTTTAACCATATCAGTATACAATCTTTCTAAATGACCTATTAAACGACTAACCTCAGGAATATGAACAACTAGATTCACTTTCTTTGATTGAGATGCTGCTTTATGCTGCGATTGCATTTTTTCTGCTAATGTCATAATATTACCTTTAGTAACTTTTACCCCATTTAGGATTTTTCCCAGGCCCTGATGTTGCTTGTTTCTTTAATTTTTTCTTCATTCTAACATTCTTGGATTTAGCCATATCCCACATAACCTTATCTTGCTCTTCTTGAGATGTAGAAGCTGGTTTTTGACCAGGATAACAAACTTTATGGGCCTTTTCTGGGCTCATTCCTTTAGCTATCATTTTTTCAACACATGCTTTTGGCATAATTATCTCCTATTTACCTACAAGTTTAGGTTTCTTTGATTTTACAGAAACTCCAACTTTCTGACCTTTAGGAACACATCTTTTTAACTTTTTACTGTAAACCTCATTAACGTGACATTCAGCACTTTGTGTAGGTTTACCTTCTGGTGTAGCCATATTATTACTCCTATTTAAACCACCTGTCTTTAATTTACTACCTTTTCCTGTATCTTTGGAAGAAACATTTGATAGTCCAATAACATCAGCCATTATTGACTTGCAATATAAACTTCTATATCACAGTCAGCTGTATCAGCTTTACCGACAACTTTAGTAATAGTTGAAGCGCTAAAATTATCAATATCAGCTTGGTCATCTATGCTTGATACATCACCAAACATTAATGTCTTACCAGCTTCAAGCTTTAATTCCCAATGATGAGAAGATTCATCTGTAAACTGAATAATAATAAAATTAGTATCATCAAGATTTGTTATCCTGCAATATTCAAAATCACCTCTTACAAATGCACCAGCACCAGGGTCAGAAGCAGCAACGTCAAATATACCCGTACCATTTGTAGAACTCTCAATTTTCATAATTCTATTAAATATTTCACCTACAGAAGCAATAGTAGTTGTTGCCTCAGAATTTCTAGCAACACCATTTAAAGTTATAGTTTCTGTTACTGATACTGTAAGAGTAGCTGCTGTTATCGTAGTAGCCATTTCTTTTTAAACACCTAGTCTTTTTAGTAAAACGCCTTTGATTATTTTCCAAAGCGCTTCAAGTATTGCTTTTTCTGTTTTTTCACTAATTATTGGAATGTCAACAGCTTTGTTGATTTCATCAATAATTTCATCTTTTGTTTTATCAGATAACAACTCATCTGCAATCATCTTAACTAACATTATAACTCCTTCATTTTCTTTGATTTTAATATTAGGTAATAAATGTTTATCGCAAACATAATACACATTAGTATACCAGATATTATATCTGTATAATAAACTAAACCTAAACTTGTACTAATTCCACTAACTTTTAAACTATCCATTATTAGTTTCTTCTCTTTTTATTCCGCTGCACCATCTCATCATACCTTTTCCTTGATTCATCTTTCTTTTTCCATCGTTCTTTGCTTTTTCGATTTCTAATTTCACGTTGCTCTCTTATACTTGTTCCACGCCTTTGACTTCCTCTTATCTTTTCATAAGGAGTATCTGAATCAACACATTTTTTCAATTTTTGACTATATACTTGTCCTGTCGGGCATCCAGCTTTTTTACCTTTTTTTTGTGACATATTTAACCTCTAACTTCTTCCATTTATACGGCTCATTGAACCTTTTAATTCTGATACTTGATTATCCAGGTCGTTGATTTCTTTAGTAATAGCATCAAACTTTCTATCTAATTTATCATCTGATTGATTCCATCTATTAATTAATTTAATAACCATACCTTCCATATTCTCTAGAGTTTCACTTTGACCTTTATTCTCAACTTTTAAATTCTCTAATATATCTTGCTGTTTAGCTGCTTTATTAGACATTTGCACTACCAAATATA
>TARA_R100001594_G_scaffold36459_4_pt1 | contig 47052 bp, 25 predicted proteins | sample TARA_R100001594 | Tara Oceans TARA_R100001594 (sample SAMEA2622752) | marine metagenome | biome: marine biome (ENVO:00000447); feature: marine epipelagic mixed layer (ENVO:xxxxxxxxx); material: "saline water (ENVO:00002010), including plankton (ENVO:xxxxxxxx)" | depth 150 m | reverse complement strand
GAGCATAGTGATGAAACCAAGCAAGCTATTGGTGAAAAGGTTGGAAAGTTATTAGCTGATCCAGAGCTAGGTAGTTTATTTTCTAAATTTCAAATGAGCAATGGTCTAGCTGCTAACCAAGCAGAAGCACAAGCAATGGCTGCTGCTGTAACCGATGAAGAGGATGACAACCCTTTCTAAAAAAGTTGGAGTCTATACCAAGGTAGATATAGTTAAACCTGATCTACCCTGGTACATAGACGACAAGCTTGTAACCAGGCTAAGAAAAAGGAAAGACATAGGAAAGATTCCTGAATTTATGATAAGAGACATCTTTAAACTTTATTATAATAGAAATATGAAGTATAAGATGGCTCCATCAATGTTGTGGTGGCATAAGATTCTTCAAAAGGTAAATAATTATATGCTTAAGATGATCACTAAGGACCGGATCGGCTATAGCTATCTAGTTACATTGCATATTCTAAAGAATATAAGAAATACCTTACAAAACCATCCAGGTTGGAAAACTCTTAATAATAAGAGAAACAATGAGCTAAAGAAAATGATGAAATGGATGGAACGGATGAGGAAAGCCCAGGAGAAAGATGAGAAAAGGAAGCAAAAAGGACAGCCTCCTTTGCATGTGCCTCGTATTGGACCTAAACCAGATCAAGATGTTGCTAACTCAAAAGAGTATAAAAGATTTATTAAAAACTTAAGCAAGTCAATTGATACAGGTTTAGCCCAAGCAACTAAATCAATTCAACAATTAGTTGAGCTGGAGGGTAATGCTGATGGAGCTGGAACAATAAGCTGTGATCAAGTTGATGAGTATGTTAAAACTGGAAAGCTCGATGATGGGTTTCCTGCTGCTGCTATCAATGATTTTGTCAAGAAGACAATTCAGAAGTTTAAAGATAGCTCCGTGGGAAAGAAGTTTATGATAGAGGAATCTCTTTGGGAGTCAGAAGAAATAGAAGACATATGTAATTATGAGGATTTTGCTCATCTTGCATTGTTAGCTGATCTTACTGTCAAATCTGAGATGAGACAACTTACATTTGATTTATATGTAGATGTTAGTGGCTCTATGAGTAGCAGGATAGATGTATCTAAAGGAAAATCAATGACCAAAATGGAACTTGCTATTGGTTTAGCTAACAAGCTTAAGAAATTAAGCATGATAGATAAAATATATTGTTTTGATACTAGAACATGGAAAGTTGAGCTAAATGAGCTTAATAATATGTGTACCCGTGGAGGAACATGTATTGATAATGTCCTTGAAGAAGTAAAAAACAATAAAAGACCTGCTATGTTATTAACAGATTGTGAAGATAGTATTTATAAGTATGTTGATCATGCATTTATACTAAGTGTTGAGCCTTATTTAAGAGGTACAGATGGTTTTAAGAAGATGTTGGAAAAGAAGAACATTATGATGTTCTATAAAGGGAAGATGAGTAAACCAAAGATGTTACAGCATGGAGATCAGTATCAACACCCATTGTTAATAGAAGAGTTAAACGGAAGATAATATGAGTGATAAAGATAAACTTAAGAAATCTTTAAATCTTACAGATAAGGATTTCGATGATGCTGAGGATTTTGAAAATGATATTCTTGGTAAAGAAAAAAAGCCATCAAACCCCAGTAGGGTAGATGACATACCTATTGTATATGTAGATGCAGCAGGTAATCCAATTGAGGATGATGATGATGAATTGGATTGGGATAGTATAGATGATCTTGCAGATGATGAACCACTTTCAGATCCTTGGAACCGAAGTGGTGGACCAAGAGGTTTAGAAGATAGAAGACAACTTAGTATGTTTAGTGATGAAGAGGTTTATGCAAGAGGTAGAGATGAACATTTTGGTTATGGCGTTGTTGATTCAGATGATACATGCTGTATGGGTATAGCATTAAATGAAGACATTCATCCAGGCAAATATGATATATATGTTGTTAGGGATGCATTTGGAAGACCTGCTGAAATTAAAATTATTATTCCCAATGACTAATTTAAAGAGAAAAATATTAAGCCAGGTAAGGGCAATTGATATTTTTCAGAAATACATTGATGTAGATGTGAGATTTGGTAAAGCTATCAAATCTCCTCTACGCAATGATAGGAATCCATCCTTCAATATTTATAGAAACGAAACTGGAAAGGTATATTACAAAGATTTTGCTGGTGATAGAGGTGATTGCTTTCAATTTGTAATGCGATTATTTGATGTTGATTTTAAGACAGCATTAGAAATTATAGCAAATGATTTCGGAGTAATGGATATTGAAGGACTGGACATTCCTGTAAGAAAGAAAACCATTTTGCCTAAAATTAATATTAGAAAGAGGAAAGAAGTAGAGTTTTTGGTTAAATCATGGACAGGTATGACATTAGATTTTTGGAAGAGCTTTGGAATAACACCAGTAGCATTAGCTGATTATCAAGTTAAATCATTAGAGTGGTATATTATAAGCGGCTTTAAAGTAAAATCTAAATTGTCTGATCCAATATTTATGTATGATTATGAAAATGGTGGTTATAAATTTTATAGACCACTAACAACTAATAGAAAATATAAATTTTTAAGTAACACATTCTCAACAGATATCTTTGGAATGAACCAATTAGGTACAAAAGAAGAAATAGTTGTGTTATGTGCAGGACAAAAAGATGTATTATCACTATATTGTAACTTGGGAATAAGAGGAGTAGCGTTAAATTCTGAAAAGAATTTATACCATGATGATCTACATATAAAACTATCATCAATAGCTAACAATATAATGGTTTGTTATGATAGAGATGAAACTGGATTAGAGGAGGCGATGAAAATATCAAAAGAGTATAATCTACCATTAATTGATTTAAGATCTTTTGATTTTGAAGGAAAGGACTTATCAGATTTTTTCCTAGAGAAACTTCATGATAAGGATTATGAAGCTATTGAAAAACTTAAAACTTATATAAATTCTTTAAAAGATGATAATACAAACTAGCATATATTATAGAAACCCTAACACAGAAGAACTGTTAGGTAAAGAGATCCAACAGCAGGATGAATTCTGTGTAGATCTCAGAGACGTATCAGCAATAACTCCATATGAAGGAGGAGAGAACACTTGCATATTCATCCAGGGAAGGGATGTTACCATTACAGAATCCTATAATCATATCAAGTATTTATGGGAAAAAACTAAAAATTTACCGATTGATAAACTATAAAAACGATTAAATTCTATGTCAAAAGCAAGCAGAAGAAGAAGAAACAGAAAGAAAAAAGCTATTCAAAACAAGTACAAAGCAGAACTCAAATCCAAAGATGAGTTAATAAAAGAGTTAGAACAGAAGGAAAAGGAAAACTTAGAACCTAAACCACCAGTTGAAAGAAAAGATGGCAAACCAAAGAAAAGTTTATCCAGGGATCGTAAAAACTGGACTCAAGAAGAGATAGATAAGTTAATGGATGGTATAGCTGAGGGCAAATCAAACCAAGAAATAGCATATGAGTTACATAAAAGAACTCAGGCTATTGTTAGAAAAAGAAAACAATTGGTGGGAGATATGCTTAAAGAAACTAAAAATACCATGGATGAGGTAGGAGAACAGAAGTTTAACATTCCAATTGAAGATCCTGAAAACAAAGGAGAGACTAAATATAAAAGTGGCTATTGGTTAAGTGAAGAACAAGCTATGCATATTAGAGATAATTGGGTTGAACTAATGGATATTCATGTAAGCCATTGGGAATATGCAGAAAGAATGCTAGAGGAAATATGTACTAGAACCTTAGAACATGCCGCTACTAAGAAAGCTGTATATGAATGGTGTATTTCATCTATCGCTCCAGTTGTTATGTCTGGATGTAATCCTGATATAATAGATCAGCTATTATCAAAAATGAAACAAGCAGAAAAGAGTGTTTCTCAAAAAGAGATTGATGAAATGAAATCAGACATCATGGGAGAATCACGAAAATACGCAGGAATGACCATAGAGGAGTGGAAGGAATTCATTGATAAGCAGCGTAATGAAGAACATTGGGTAAAGAATAAATTAGCTGACCTGTGATTATGCCAGATGCAGATGATTTATACCCAGGGTACGGCAAAGTAGTCGTACCCGTGTTCTGGTATCAGAATGATTGTGGAGATAAAATCTATGATCTAGAAGAGATGCGTAGAGAATTCGAATTAGAATTAAGGAAATTAAAATTACGAAACGATAAAGCAAAAAAGAGATGCAAGAAGCAATAATCTTAATTATACTATGCACAATTATATTAGCTGTTTGTGTAGTAGGAACATGGATATATAACATGTTCGCAGAAATAAATCATAAGTTAGACATTATTAATTCATACATATTTACATTATGGGGAGAAAGAACAAAAAAGAAAAAGCAATAGAGCTAGCCAGGTCAACCCGTGGTCAATGGATCATAGGAAGAGCTATAAGGATAGCATATAAAGAAATGGACAAAGAGCCTGACAATCGTAAAGAAGTGTCTGATATGGCAGATATGAAGCTCATAGGGGAAGAAATATTTCCTATAGGGTGGGCATTACAAGATATTATTCACGGACAAAAAATAAAAGATGAACAATCCGAATAATTATGTTATAAGCCAAACCCTGGTAAAGCAGTTTAAAGGAGATTACTGTGCGGCACAAGTATTTGCTATTTTTATAGCTAAAACTCACCAATCAATTCCAAGTTTACCTATGCAAAGAGGAACATACTTTGAAACTCAAGCAATTGGTATGGGAGCACATGGACAATCTTTAAATGATTTGCCAAGGTTAAAGAATGGGAACAAAAACGCAGCTCATCAAAGAATAGATAAGCAAGTAGAGATATTTCCCGATATATTAAAGAAGCATGGCATTAAGATATTTGATACCCAAATACAATTAACTCATGCATTAGATGATATTGTGCACTTGAATGGAACTGTAGATTTCAGAGGATCTATTATAGATGATCAACTGGGACCTATTGATAATGCATTATTTGATTTAAAGCTTACAAGCTCTATTTATAAAGAGTTTGGAGATTGGTCATGGCATTTTCCACACAATATGGATCATACTCAAGCATTTATGTATACGCATTTATGGAAGGAAGTGAATAAAGAAGATCTTCCATTCTATTATCTGGTGTTTGATTATGCTCCTGAATCTAGCTATAAGATAGTTAGAAAAAAAGTAGAGCCGTTGGATTTAATGGAGTTAGACGAAAGCATTAGAAATACTCTTGATAAAATTCTATGGCATGAAAAGAATGGTTGGGAAACCAATCCAAGTTTTGAAAATTGTAAATTATGTCCATTGAAAGAGAAATGTCCGGTATACACGGATGCGAAGACAATTCAAGTAGTCTAGAAGACCTTACGATATGGATTGCTGATATATTAGTTGAAGTGACAGAGAGAAGAGTTGTGAGTCATCAAATGGCAACTGATGTATTAGTTAAAGGAAAAGATGAGAGAATTCGCAACGAACCTCAATACATGAGGAGAGTTTGCGAAGCTCTTAATCTTAGATTTAAAATGTATCAAGATGGAAAAGTCAAAATATTGGAAATATATAAAATTCGAAGAGTTGGAAAAGCTCTTCAACCCGATTGATTTTTCTACATTAAATTGGAAACTTAACATCATAACTACAAAGAAAGAAGAAATTATTTATGAAGTATGTAAGGTATATGATATACCAGAGAGCACTATATTCCAAAAATGCAGGAAAAGAACAGTTGTGGAACCAAGACAGATGGTGATGTTCTTGTTAAGACATGATTTAGACATGCCGTTTAGCCAAATAGCAAAGATGTTTAGATGTCATCACGCTACAGTAATTCATGCTGTTAGAAACATGGGAGTTTTAATAGGAATGGATTATGATGTGTGGGATAAATATTGTAAACTTAATGTTCAGAAACCACATATTGAAATTATAAACCCTATAATAAAGGATGAAATCGGCAAACGAAAAGAAGGAAAAGAAAGAAGAGATTGATCTGCTTGCAGCTAAAATCTTAAAAATGAAATTCATGGAAGGAGCTTCCAGAGATAAAATAAGGAAGCTCTATATTAAATACGATGAATTAATCAAAAAATACCAAAAAAATAGTTAAATTTGAATGTTGAGGTCGGACCTTCGGGTAGTTTAGACGTTAGGGGTAACTTATATTTTTCTCTAAGGTCCGACAACGACAAAGAAAAAAGAAGACATGGATACACCATCAAGATTAAAGCAGAAATGCGAAGAAGTCAGAGATTTATTATTGAGCAAAAATAAGAACTACGGAGACTCAGCTCTTAAACCAGCAGAAATCTTTTCAAAGCAAACTCCCATAGAAGGTATATGCAGCAGGATAGATAGTTGCTTAAGCAGAGTTAAAAACAATGCCGCAGGCGTTCATGATCCAGCAATGAGAGAAACTATCAAAGACTTAGCTGGATATTTTGTCTTACTAGACATAGCTCTAGATGAAGAAGACGAAAAGTTTGAAAATAAAAATTAATGGATTATTCTGAATTAAAAGACGCACTTAGTCAAAGTCCACAAAACTATAACCCTAATGATGGGTTAACAGTTAGGGAATTTGTAATGGTTGAAACACTTAAAGCTTTAATACAAGCTAATAGTGCACGAGACTTAGATCCTAATACAGATATTCAAATAAAAAGAAACATAAACACAGCATGTAAGTATGCAGGTGCGTTTATGAATGCTAGGTACTTCTTTAATAACTGTTATGCTCCAGGGTTTTTATTAAATACTCCAGACGGATGGGAACAAAAAATAGCAGACTATACTCCAGGTTATCCCGGCAATGCACCATTTTCAGATTATGGTCTTGGAACACCATTATTTAATTGGAGTTATGATTATTCATTAGCTAAATGGTCAGTAACTGTTAAAGTTGATGAATCATTCTTTCCAGTTGAGTATGGATGTGGATGGGAATATTGTGAAACAAAACTTTATGTATCACCAGGTATAGTGTTTGGTCCAGGAACCTCTTCTTTAGATTATTTTCCAACAAGTGAAACAGCTACAGATCCTGCATTAGATTTAAGTGTATATACATTTACTGAACCAACTACAGAAGGATTAACTAGAGCTGATCATGTTTTTGTTGATTATCCTACTCAAGCAGATTTAGATGCAAACACTAATGGAACAGTAACAGCAGTTAATGGAGTTGGAATAGCAAGTCCTAATGGATTTGAATATGATATATTCCCTCACAATTATAGTGAAGATCTATATAACATAAGCTATGATGCTTTAGTAGCCACAGGAATACCAATACCAGTAATTAATAGTGGTGGTTTACTACCATTTTCACCTTACGTTATGAGGTTTGGTTATAAATGTGATTGTTCAGGTGCTGAAGTATTTGGACCAACTTATTCTTTTGTTTCACCAGGTATACCACCATATCCCCCACTATAATGAAAAAATTTTCTCCTTGGATAGTATCAGATCCTGATGATGAAGTAGAACATATCTTTTCTACGGAGCAGGACAATCAGCACACAACGTCTCTCCCACATACTGTATAAATACCATTGCTGTAAATGTAGGTCTATTCTCATGACATTCTATTTCTGCTGGATCAGTAATACTTGCATCCGAACACTCTATATTCATACTACTAGCATTAACAGTATGTGAATGTGGACCATCAGGAGCAAAAGCTGCTGACTTAGGATCACAAGTTCCTGTGAAAGGTCCCGTGTACCATAAGATATTTGAACCTTTTCTATTAGCAGGGTTAACATCAACACCACCATCAAACTCGCAACTTGTTCCACTACCACCACCTCTAATACCTCTAATGATATGATTATGAGCACCATCAGTATTTGTAGTTAATGTACCACTACCTTGAACAACATGCGAGTGAGTTCTTAATGGAACATTTGCAGAGCCTAATGAAACACAGTCTGATCCTGCTATACCTACACCAGGATTACTATACTCTGGATCAGTAGGATCATAACCAGCAATAAACTTCTTTCTTAAGTCAATTGTGCTATTTGTTCCATCACATATATGCCATCCTTCAAACTGACCTACACCAATCGAACCAGCAAAACATGTTGTATCATTTAAAACAGTTCCTGATATCATTTTGATTTCTCCTAAAAGCCATGGCTTAACATTGACAACAACCTCACAATTTCCGTCTGCATCAGTATCCTTTGCAGATATATCAACAGTACATGGTGTTTCAGTAGTAAGAACTTCCGAAAGATACTTTGATTCTGTATCATCTGGACATACAACTACTTTACCAGGCTCAACCTGTACACCATTGTCATTATGAACATCAGTTGGTTTAAAACTAATATGTGTATCGCATCCTGGTCCTGCTTGAGTTACCTCAACTGGGTTAGGATTGCCATTAACATCTTTGTCATCATTATCATCAACAACCATAGTATTAGTAACCTCAAAGTCTAAAGCAGTACCATCGCAGCAATCCCTGGTATTAATAACCTGAGTTACCTCGACACCACAGCCATCATCTTTGGCGTATACGTTTGGTAATTGATGTGGAAGAACTGATTTAGTATATCCATTTGCATCAGGAGTGCTATCTCTATCAATAGCATTTTGATCCTTAGCACAGACTACAAATCCTTGCTCTTCTTTTTTAGCTGTATCTCTACAGTCACTTAAAAATCCTACAGAGTCAAACAATTCTCTAAAAGTTCCCTCAGTAGGCTCATCGTATTGAAGGAACCTTACACCTGGAGTACCGGTATTTAAAAAGAAGTATGCTCTTGCTTTTCTGCTTCCAGCAGATATAATTGGTGTAATTCCGCAACTTGACATAATTTTTATTTTTTATTTAATTTTAAATATATACTGTGTTTCTGGACATATCTCAGGTGATTCTACACACTCTTCAATGCACATGTTATTAATTCCTGACTTTGGTGGTTCTATTCCCAAAATCTCATATTGATTAGGTTGAAAGCTAATATCTGTAAATATACCTGGACATTCTAGCAATTGCGTGATGTCTATATTCATACATTTGAAATACTTAAGAACGCAATTCTTATCTGAATACTCATTAAGCCCTCCAGCATCAAGTGAATCCATTATTGATGGTAATTCCCAATCACATGGATCTGTACCATCGAATGTACCTTGGTTAATTATAGATTGTATAGCTAAATATCTTTCCCAATCTAAAATTGCTAAAAGTAAATATAAGTAAAATATATCATTTACTCTGTCGAACTTATCAGCGTTCCAGTTAAATTTAGAATTAGCATCAGCTTCAGTAATTAAGCTATAAACTAAATGCTCTACTTTATCAATAAAGCAATAACTGCCACTTGGTGATGGACAACATGAGATTGGTGAGAATAAATCTCCCCATACATCATCTCCACTTGAAGGATCTCCCTCTTCTAATTGAACTGAAGAAACATTTTCTCCATCTTCACAGCCACAATTAGGTGGACAGTCACAACATTTTAATCCTAAGTCAGGAGATACTATTTTATCGCAAACCTCAACCCACTCTTCAACCGGTGCATCTTCATCTGAACTACAAAGCAGGTGTGCTCTTATGTCAAAATCACAAGTAATAGCATCACACATCGCAGGAGGAATAGTTGAAGAAGATGGTCCACAAGGAGCATCAATTCCTGCTCTCCATAATTGATATGAGTTAAAGTAAATATTAACATATATAGTTTCACCAGGCATTAACTTTACTGTACCGTATGTATGAACTGTAGTACCTTCTACCTGAAATGGTGTGTCTACACCAATAGGAGAGGGAAGCAATACTGTGTTTTCTAAAGTTATCCAATATGCATCAGCTCCTAAGCAATTATTAGTTCTATTGATTTCAATAGCCATTGCTTGTGTAGCGATATTAGTAAATTCTAATTGTTGATATGCTTGCCACATCTGTCCGGAAGGAAGCTGTATTCCCCAGTTAGTATCATCTAACTTACATACGCAGAATTCAGTATCAGCAGCACCCAACTCCCATTCGGACTGATCTTTATTTTCTATATAGGCTCCTTTGCCTTCATTAATCAACCAAGGATCTTCACAATCTATAGTGCAGGTAGCATCTACTTCTAAATCAAATTCTTTTAAACAACACTCACCACTTTCTAATTGGAAACCAATAACAATTTTATATCCTGTAAAATCTACAGTACCAGTAGGAGTAAAATTAATTACCCATGTAAATTGACTACACAAAGTTCCAGAAGGAGGAGGTATTATTTCCCACATAGGATCTAATGGAATAGTGATACCATCAGAATCTATCATCCAAAAGAAATTTGTATCAGGACTAAGCGGTGGATCATAACACATCCCTGGAACATATTCCGTATTCAAATAAACATTTGCACAGTCTTTAGGATCTAAACAATTTGTAATAGCTTCAAAAGATACTGTGTTACCAATTGGTGTGTTAAGAGAGTTTATTGTATTTCCTCCATCTATAGTTAATTGTACCTCATCGCAAGTACAGTCTGGTGGAACAGATCCTGAATACAATACATCAACACCTACATTCCAACAATTATTATGATTAGTTCTATCCCATGCATCAGTTTCTGAACACATAATAGCAGGAGCAGAAAGCAATTCATATCTGTCTGAATAATAACCTCCTTGTAATGTTGGCATAATATTACACTCACAGTCATTATGTAGTTCTGCTATTAAAGAAAAAGAAAGAACTGGATCATTAACTGTAACCAAAAGGTTTACTTCTGCAAAATCCCCTGGAGGAATATCAATTCCATTAACAGGGTTATAAGGATTTAATGTAACAGGAACTCCTCCTATATAACCTTCAACATTATCTATCTGTACTACTGATGTAGCACCAATTTGATTTTGTATTGAAAAACTTATTTTACAACAACCTTCTCCACCTTCTAGGCATTCTGAGTATAAAGCATAATCAGATAGGTTTTGTAATCTATATGTTAAATTATATGTCTGACCTAAATTCCCATTGTGACTATCAACAGTTCTAACTTGAGTACCTGTAATGTAGGAAGTCTTAAACGCAATCGCATTAGTTTGATCAGTAAAAGTAAATGGTTGAGTTGTAGGTATATAATCCGTATTAGGTCTTGGATAGTTTCCTGCCATGTCACCATTATTCCATCCAACTGTTTGACAGGTATCTCCATCTCCACTACCTAAGAATATTTCATCATTAGGACCAAGCACTTCTGTATCATATCCAGGACAACCTTCTATTTGAGCTGTCTCTAAGACACTACAACATGCAGCATTAGAATCTCCAAATGTATAAGTATCAATTACATCTATAGGATAAACTATAACACCACCCCCTGTATTGGCTTCAGTTGGATCTGTAAAAGGATAAGGTCTTACAGAACCTCCACTCCCAAATGGAGTAAATGAACCTTCAACATCATTTTGTGTTATTTGAGCAGAGTTATTACATGCAAAGACTCTTGCATTAATTGACCACTCAATATTAAACTTCTCACCCCACTTAAAACCAACACCAGCTAATGCAGCATCAGATATAACAACACTATAATAATAATATCCAATACCTGTTTCTTTTGTAGTAGCAGCGATAGGAAATATTATACCTCTATAATATTGAACACCTGAAGAAGTAATAGTACAAATGCTTCCTTCTCTTGAAACAGGCTCATTAACCCATCCTTGATTAGTTACTGTTAAATCATTAGGATCCATTGCTTGTCCACTCTCAAAATGTTGAATAGATACAACAGTAGGATCAACGCAAGAATCAGCAACATCTATACCACCGACTTGTACTTGTCCAATGCCCAATACAGTATACCAATCATTAAATACAGCAGGTTCTGCTAATTCATAACCAGTATCAGAAACCAACTCACATAGTGGTTGTGCTCCTATTCTGAATTTAAACTCAAGACCACCTGCAACCTGTGTAGGGCATTGTATTTGCTCAGCAAAAAACTTATAATGAGGTTTTCCGCAGCTTCCATTTATTTCAGGAACTCCTGACGGATCACACCCTGGCTCTACATTAGGATAGCATGGACAATAATTCGATGTTATAGATTTCACTCTTGCCATTAGTCACAACAATTAGGGTTAACAATATCTGGATCATTCGGTGTTGGAGGATCCGTACTAGGTTCAGTTGGATATCCAGAAAAGTTGTCAAGTTCTATTTGATTTCCATCAACACATGGCTTACACTTAGAAGACATCTCTTTTAACATCTTCATTATGTTAGCTATTTTGGAAATACTCATATCCCTTTCACTATCTATATAATATAAATCTAAATACTTTAATTTATCCTTTTGAACTATAGCCATAAATGATGCCCATAGAGCTGTCATTTTATTAGCCATCCATCTTTTAGAATCTTCTTTCAATTTGTCTTCTTCATTACAGTCATTATTACAGCAATCATTTCCATTACAGAATATGTCTAGTATTACTGCTTTAAGACATTTTAACAATACGCAGAATTCATATATTATAACAGTTTTTGGCTCTAACCATAAGTCTACAGTTATTGTAGCGTCTAACTTGTTTTGATACATTCTTTCTACCTTAACAATATAAACATCATCTTGTGGAAGAGCAAACTCAGCAGGAGATCCTACCTCAACATACTTAGTTTCACTATATGTATTTTCATAGTTTCTTAAAGTATACTTATTTACTTCTGTCCAATCAGCGACAGGATATAAAGCTGTATATCCAATAGCAGGTGATAAATCTAACACCTCCCAGTTATGACAACTAATTTGTGAAGTTCTAATATCTTTACAAAGAATTACTTTCTGCTCACAACATTCTACCTCTTCGTAACAATCCCAAAGCTTAAGCCCTATTGTTAATTCACCTTGAGCAAGAACTAATCCTCCTGTATCAAATAAATAATCAATTGGATATTCTGTAATGTCAGCTAATAAATCTTGACACATTGTCCAATCAACATGTTTCCATCCTGAATCAAAGTTAGGATCATCAGTAGGCATATCCGTGAAGGTTATGGTTACTACAGTACCTGCTGCATCTGTAACAGTAATTTCAGCAAATCTATAACAATCTCTTACTTCTGGAGCGTCTCCACATTCACAACACTTCTCCCACCAAACACCTTGGTTAGGTGCAATATCTGGTTTATTACCTATATTGTCATCCTGTAATGATCTCCACATGTCACCTTGATCTCCAAACCAAATCAAATCTCCTGCTGCATAAGTAGCACTACCATCCCATTCAGGAACGCTACCATATTCGTCACAACATGAATCAACTGGATCACAAGTAACTCTTATTGGAAAATGAGGAGAGGCTTTAAATTCTAATACCGTTCCCTCACTTATACATTCTGATAAAGGATTACCATCTATTTTTACCCAGTCTGCTGGACAAGTAATATGGTCATATCTACATGCATCAGGATCTGGATCTTCACATCCATCACAATTATAATTTAATGCTAATGGATCATCACAACATCCTTCAACACCAGGATCCGGTGGACATGTTATTTCACAATCTCCTGAAAGTTGACATCCTCTGTCATTAGTAAATGTCCAACTAATAACTTGACAGAACTTATTTGTTACTTCTGCTATATCTCCACTTGACATTCCATTGAATGTATCACCTGTACTAAGAGCTAATGTTCCAGTTCTAGGATCACATGGTATATCTCCGGCATTAACTACAACGAATTGAGCTGAGCCATCTGAAAGACCAGGAGCAGATTGAGGAGTTGGATTACAAATAATTTGAATTGCTTCAGCATATCCTATTTCAGCAGGATCTGATTGATTAACACATCCAAGAGAATCAGTAATGACAACTCTTATCTGCATACAATTGATAGGTATATCTCCAACTTCTAAACAGATATTATTAGCATTAATACTTGCAGGTAATGGTTGCCATACAGCTCCATCAAAATATTCCCATGCATAAGTATAAGGTCCAACACCACCTGTTACATTATAACCAACACAAGCTTCTCCAGGTACATCTCTACAATCAATATTAGTAGCATAAAGTACTGTACCTTTAATTAATGAATTAGATGAAACAGTATATGGTCCACCAGTAATTACACATCCAGTAATAGTATCAGTAATTGTTACTGTATAATCACCAGCTTCTAAATTTGGTATAGTTGCAGTTCCAGGATCAACAAACCCAGGATCTGTAGATACCCATGCATATGTAAATGGTCCAGCAGTTCCAGCAACAACTATTGCTATCTCTCCTGTATTAGCTCCAGAACAATTTATATCAGTAATTGTTTCAGTTATAGTATAAGTATTATCAACTCCTAATACATATGTTTCAACTACAACACATCCATTAAAGTCTGTAATCTGTACATTATAATTACCAGTTTGATCTAATCCAGCAAGATCTTGAGAAGTTGCTGTAGTTATACCATCAGGATAAGTCCAAAGAAATGTATATGGTCCTGTTCCCCCTGTTACTCCTGGTGTAGCAATTGCTCCATCAGAACTATTAGGACATGTTTTATTAGTTATTGCATAATTTCCATTAACTGTAGTAGCTGCTAATACTGTTCCAGTACATTCAGTAATACAACCTTCTGCATCTGTAACCTGAACAGTATATACTCCAGGTGCAAGTCCAGTTATCAATGCAGTTGTAGAAGCTGCTGTATCATCCCATAAATATTCATATGGTCCAGTTCCACCACTTACATCACAAAGAGCTTCACCATCATCAGCACCAGGACAAGTTTCATTTGTTATCTCTACAGTACATTCTAATAATTCTGGTTCTTCTAATTCAAATTCAACAGCACTTGCACAACCATCAGCATCTTCAAATTCTACTAAGTAAGTAACTCCTCCACATAGATTATTTCCAATAGTTGTACCTGCCGCAGGATCATCTATTTGATCTGCTGGTAGTAGAGCAGGTGTCCAAGTAACTGATGAATAAGGAAGAGCACAACCATCACCTATTGTTACAGTAGCTTTTCCATCACATTCTCCATGACAAGATATTATAGTAGGTTCTACAGTAGCTGCATCTGGGCAATCTTCACAAAGAGTAGGTGGTAAAAACACTAAATGTTTAGAGAAGTCTGCTTCTTCACAAACAGGATTTCCTTCTTCATCACAACAATCAGGACATATATCACAATAATTCCATTTTAAGAATAACGGACCAGCAGGTTCAGTAGGATCAGGAATTGTCCAATCAATTGAATATAAAATAAACGCTCCTGAACCCATTGATATAACTGCTGGACAAATAGGACCAGTCGTTTCCACATTAAATGAAACACTCGCTCCAGCATAAACAGTACCATCTTCATTATATAAGTTTGCACATAGATCATCTAATCCACAAACAAGATTATTCTTAATAACTATTTTTTGATTAATTGTATCACCAACAGATGCACCAGAACCATCAAAGGTTACTATGCCAGGTAATAATGTAACAGCATCTGCTTCATAAAAACCAACACTTTCTTCATAAACCTCATTATCTCCAATACAAATTTGAGTTCTAGTCTCTACATCATGATGACAACATAGATCTGCACCTTCTGGAAGACACTCTCTTTCTAAACTAAAATGAAATCTAAAATCTTTTGCAAATACAGCACAATTAAAAAGCTTATTTATTAGATCTTCTTCACAACAGTCACATATAAAAAACTTAAAATTAAATGTAGCTTCAGATGCTCCAGCAATCTCCAAAGGAATAGAAGGATCTATTAAATTACCAACCGCATCAGTTAAAACTGTATCTAATCTAGCACATGGAAGTACCTCACCACCGGTATCTGGAGTTTGAACTCCTGATAGAAGAACCTCTAACCATGTACTCTCTTCAGTACAGTCAGGATTTAGTGTGAGAATACAATCACTTTGATTAGTAATTGTGAAGGTCCCAGAGAATGTATATCTATCTCCAATCTCGACTCCTTCGCAGTCAGTCACTCCAATGTGACAATGTGTTAGAGAAAAGCTAGATGACGAGAATATCGGTTGTAGTTCTTCTCCCCAAGCCTCAAAACAATCTGCCATAGCTTCTATTTTTTAGGGTTAATAATTCTTTTTTCATAATAATTTTATTTTTGACCAGAACTAAGTTCATAAATGTCACTAGCTGATCTATATAATCCAAATGTTTTTCTAGCAGCTCTGTCCATCTTGCTAGCCTCAAAGCTAAAGAAAGATTCAACAAGCTGTGCATATCTCGTAAGCTGTGTAATTGTAACGAAGGGATCTCCAAGTGCTCTAAAATATTCATTTGGGTTAGCTCCCCAAATTAAATCCATAGCTGAATATTCTACACTTCTCCATAATCTTGAATCCAACAATCTGTTCCATTTGTCATTATCGTCATCGTCTTCACCACCTACGATGAATGGTAATACCTGTATGATTGCTGCAATTAGGGCTAGGTCATGTGTCAATCGAATTATATTCTCTTTTCTGGCAGGCTCTTGATTAGTCCATATATTGTACTGCTCTGACCGAGGCAATTGTGCTACACGCTTAGCCTCTCCTAACATTGCAAATATACTAATTATAGTACCTTCAACAAATCTTTCACGCCAAATAACTTCCTGCTTTGTTTTACCAGGTGTAAATGGATCTTCAACTTCAATGACTTCATACTTACCTAAAGCATCATTCATGTGACCTCTTCCAAATGTATTTTCTATCTTATCAAATGCATACTTTTTAAACATAGAGAATGTCTTTCCAAGTATATGGGAATTCATTAATCTATCTGTTTCAGCATCATAAGAACCGGTAATATATTTATCAGCAATTGATTTAACACGAGTCTTAAGTCGTGAATCATATGCCCTTTGAAGAGGTTGGTCTTCATCTTGAACACCTTCATTAACTAACTCTTGCTTAATTCTATCTTTAATTTTTCTAGGTCTTGGATCAAGCTTCTCATTATACTTCAACTCTCCAGTTTCTTTTTCTACATAGTATGCATCTAAAACTCCATCATGTTCCATTTGAGCCATTAAGACTATAGCTCTGTTTGCATAGTCACCTGCGAAGTTCAAACCGAACAACCAGTTACTTTGAAACAATGCAAATCTTTTCTTTGTTTTTTGAAGACCTTTCCTGTGGAGCATATCTTTATGATCCATTTGAGCAAATCTATATTGATCTACCAGCTTCCATGTTAATTCTGGATTAGTAGTTGCAACCTTAGCAGCTTTCATTAAATCTCCATAATCAAAGAACTCAGTATCAACTCCAAAGATTTTGTTTATCTGTTGACCATAAGCCAATGATGAGGTTGCTAATGCATTTGACACAAAGTTAACTGTATCTGCATAAATGTTACCACCCATAATACCAAATGATACTAAACCATTTGCACTATGTATGATGTCATCTACCTTAACCTGCTTTCCACTACCGACAGGAATTGCGTATCCAAGTCCTTCTCTTTTATTTTTTATAATATAACTTACTGTAGTGTCTAAGTAAGACATATAGTTTTTAAACTTCTCACCTTTAGATCCTTCATAATTATATAGTATGGTTTGAGCTGCCATATATTCTGGCATTATATCATCCATCTCTTGCTTTAATATTTGATTCATATTAAAGTAATTCATTACAGTCTCTAGATTAGTTTCAATGTTTGAATTAGAATCTAATCCACCCTCTCTTACAATCATGTTTCCATCACCATCATAGGTAAGTCCCATCATTTTCATTCTTCTTTCTGATCCTAGATCTCCAGCTCCTGCTTGCCATCCAAACAAGTCATTCATTCCATATCCATTGTTATCTCCATTACCTGTAATGTAATCATAAAGCTCATCTGATTTAGAGAACTGCATTCCCATAGCTTTAAAACCTTCAACGACATCTTTACCACTCTGTGCACCAAAGATTCTTTCCGTAGGTCTTTTTTGAATTAAAGGAATAGCTCCATCTACCCAGTTATTAGCATACCATGCTTCAGCATTTGTTTTTCTTTCTTTTAATGTTCCATGCTCAACAGTCATTCTAGTTTTTATAACTTGATCTTTCATGTTCTTAACTATGAAGTCTGCAAGGTTTACATGATCCTGAGTAATAGTTCCATTAGCTAAAGCTTGTTTAGTTCTAGGATCTCCAGACCAATAAAGCTTAAATGTATTAACATACTTATCCTTACCATCACTATCTTTAGCAAGCTCTTTAATAAACATACTATCAAATGTTCTATAACTTCTATCAGCAATACGCTCAGAAGCAATTGACATTGGATTTGTTTTCTCGTAATATTTTATAACCGGTGTTACAAGTTTAGAGAATTCCTTTTTATACTCTTTCTTATATCTATTACCTACAACATCAAATGATGTTTTCATTTCTCGTATAAACCATTGAGCAATTGGATTAGCTAAATTGAAATTACCTTTTACCCATTTAGTAAGATTTCTTAAATCAACAGTATTTCCTATACCTAACCTGCCTCTGTTTTTAATATTTCTTAATGATGCTGATAGTAATTGAAACTCTTCGTCATCATAAAGTCTTTGCTTTCCAGTCTTATCACTACCATACTGTTTCATTAACTGATCCATTCTAGACTTAATAACTCTTAATGCATCTTTACTGTTAAAGGTTTCAGCACTTCTTATATTTTTTAAGTCAGCTTCTAATCCTGCATAACGAGCTGCTGTAGACTGAACTGTTTCGTCTTCTGTATTTTTAGCAAGTTCATACATTGCATTCTTTTCATCCTGATAAAAGTCAACTAGACTATCCATCCATGATTGTTCATACTTATCAAGATTAAATATGTCTTTCTGTTTTAAAAGACCTGCCAATTCTCCATCAAGTCTATTTTGTATGTTTGGATCTTTAACTAACTTCTTAAGTTCAGGAATATAATCAGATATAACCATTCCTTCAGTTCTTAAGGTGTTACCTGTTAACTGATGAATATTAATCTTTCTATAAGAGATGTTAGGATTTCTACTAACCATTCCACTCAATGTTAATAACATTAACACTTTACGTCTACCTCCTTCAGTATTAGTAAGCTTGCTAACTTCTGAACTTAATACACTTTGACCACCAGTAAGATCAGTTATGTTATCTCCATAAACTTTATTAACTGATGTAGCTGTTACGTCATGAACACTAACTACTAAATTTCCTTTTGAATCTTTTCCATGTACAACAACTGGATCAAATCCTTCTTTATTGGCAATTGTTGGATTATATAATGCTCGCACTTGTGGATCTGAACTCTTTTGCAAATCTGAATATAACACGGCTGTGTCTTCGGTTCGCATATTAAATTTTTGTCTAATTCTGTCAGACCTAGATTGCAGATGTTCAGGAAGTGCTCCTGGATCATCGTTATTAAGGAAGTCAAGGACTTTTCCTTTAAGATCTGTTTGATATCCTTTTCTGTCGCTAAGTATTTTGTCCACCAATTCATCTAATTTCTTTTTATCTGTTAAACTATGTGTAGTATAAACCTTTCCACCATTAGTTTCATAAGAATATACTCCATTCTTGTTGAATGCTATTTGCATACTTTTGACCATCCTTTGTTTCAAGGTGATCTTATCTGTTACTGCTTGTTCTGCTCGTGAAGCTCCTGACAATACATTGGCTAAATCTTCAGCAGTTCCTAAATCTGACGAAAGCATACCACCGGTATACATTATAGAGGCTGCCTCTAAAGATGTCATATTAGAAACTCTATTACCTTTAGATATATGATCAGCCATTGCTGATGTAATCTCATAAAGAGATGCATTTTCTAAATCAACTCCACTAAATGGATCACTAGCCTGCATTCCAAAAAGCTTTCTAATTATATTCCCAACCTCTGTCATTATCTCTTTGGTCCATAAACCAACTCTAGCTAAGAAACCAGGTTTCTCATTAGGATTAATCTGAGATAGGAATTTTCCTCTTGCTGTATTTTCAGTAGCAAAACCAATTGATGTAGCAAGAACCTCTTGTATTATTTCATCTTCTGACTTATAACTATAGTTTTCATGATTCTTTATTATATCATACAACTCAGAATCTCTTGCTAATAAAGATAACCTATCATAAAGATCAGGATTAGAATGCTTTAAAATAGCAACCCATATATGACCATACTCGTGTATTGGCTGGTCTAATGATACTTTACTTGTATTTAAGTAAACAACACCATCCTTAACACCAGCTCCTTCACTTGTTCCAAACTCATTAAAGAATGTAGCATCGTCTACTTTATGAACAGTAATATTAGGGAATGCCTTTTTAATTCTTTTCAATAGATAGTCAAGTTGTTTATTACCTAATAACTTACTTTGAATAGAATTAGTTCCTAGTCTAGAAGATAAATGAGTTTTTGGCAATGTTATTCTAATAGCTTTACCTGCTCCTCTAGGTCCTCTTTGAGTTTGAGTAACCTCAACTATTTGATTCCAGCCCTTCGCCCACATCTTATTAGTACCATAAGGATAACTTACACTTGTTTGGTTTATAACCAATACAGTACCATGTGCTCTTAACTTGTCCATATCACTATTTCTAATAGTAATGGTATTTCTTACTTCACTATCTTTATCTAGAACACCATCCTCTGTAAATCCTAATGATGATTTATCCCATTTAGATGTTATATACTCATATCTATATCTACCTTCTGAATCTGGATCACTATTAAGTTTATAGATCCTTGGTGAAGACTTAAGCATTGGCTTCAATCTAGTGTTAACTTTAATGTACTTAGGGAAATCCTCAATAGGAGAGTTCTCATCTACATTAGCAAACACTACACCAGTCATGTAACTAATTGATGAAGCATCAGTATCATCTATTTCTTTAGTAAATAATCCATCCTTAGTAGTAGTATCTGTAGCAAATGATGTAAATGGAATCATATCTTTATAAGCAATTAAGAACTGCTCTTTGAATTGATTTTCCATTTCATTTCTAAGATTTGCCATTCCATCTTTACTTCCAAGATTCTTATTGAAATTATCTATCCAAGAAGAGTATTCATAAAATACCTTACCAGGCATTAAGCTTAACATCTTATTAGGTCCACTCTGAAATCCAGACTTGATGAAGTTATATAGATATAATAACTCAACAAAGTTATTCATTGCTTCACCATTAGCATTTTCACCTGTAGATACGTTTTCAAGCTTAGCAAGTTCAGACTGTAAAATAGCTAACTGTGCAGGTTTTAATTTATTTAAACCAGGAATATGAACATACTCTCCAGTTGTGCTTGGCTCTATAGTCAATTTCTGCATGAAAGTATTATCAATATATCCTGCTTGATTCTTAAGATATTGAACAAAGCCTGGAAAGTCTTTAACAAACTTATGTCTTCCTTCTGGTTTAGATAAATCAACTTCACCTATTTGAGATCCTTCTTGTGTTCTACCAAGAGACATATTTCTACCTGCATATGTTTGGTCAATAAACTTAGATATCAAATAAGAACCAAGGTTTCCTTGTAATACATTATAATCTTTTTCTGACCACAGCTCTGTTTTATTTAAGTCAGGAAGAATCATCTTCTCTGCAATCTTAACAGCTTTTTTAACAGCATAATGACTATCTACCATTTGGTCAAATGTTGAAAACACTTGAGCATACTTTGCAAGATGAGGGTTTTGACTTATTAACAATCCTATGTCAACAAAGCTTCTAATTCTAGCTTCTCTATCCAACCATACATCTCTAGGCGATTCTGTTTCATTACCAAGAGCATCTTTACTAGGAGCATTAGAATAAGAGAATGATTCCTCATTAATATAATAATTCTGTTGAGGTAACTGTGATGATGGAACTACAGGCTTCGTAGGCAATATAGGCTGATTAGCCCATAACTGTATATTTCTATAAACCTGCTCAGCCCTAAAATCAGAATTACTAATTCCTTGATCCATGTTAGCAGTTAAAGCAGATCTCTTTATTGCTTCACCAAACAACAATGCTTCGTATAAATCTGAAACAATTTGCTGAGCATCTGTCAAGCCTTCTAAGACAGCATCTTTATTTATAATAGACTCTCCATCAAATACAGCTTCTATTTCTGAACTTATATCAGGTTTAACTTCTGCTAATCTAAGCTTATAAAGAAGTCCACCTGCTTGAACATAATTTAATCCTTTAAATAATTCTTCTCGTGCATTACCTGATTCAGATAAAACAACTTCCAGTTCGTCAGCCAAAGTTCTTATCTCTTGTAATTGCTCATCTTGTAATTGGAACATCTTATGAAGAAGAGCATCAAATGCTGGCTGAATCATATCAACAGTAGTTTCTACATCTTCACTAAGAACATTTTTTAATGCAGCGTTTTGTGCTGGATTAACTCTAGTTCTACTTGATTTTCTATTAAGCTCATCTGCTTGTTCCTTAGTAAAGTCATGAATATTACCTCTAGATATTTCTCCATTAGCTCCTACAAATCTATCAGCTCTATCTTCTTTAGAAGTTAATACTCCTATTTTATCTAATAGTGCTCCAAAGGCATCAGCTTTTTGTAAGCCAGCAGGTAAAGTGTCATCTAGAACAGCATTCATATAAGCCATTATATCATTTTCACTTTTTACAACTAAGTCTAACAAGTTCTCTGATTTCTCAGTAAAGCTAGTAGATAGCTTTCTGTTAGTAAGTATGTTAACAACTACGGGATTTGTCAAGAAGTCTACCATTTTCTTTCTAGGAACTCCTGCAATGTCTAAACCTGCAATCATATAAGCTGTATCAGGATTAGCCATAATCTTTGAGAGAGTCAACAACTTAGCATTGTCAAGGGCTAACTGGCTTAACTCTCCCAAAAGATTGATGATATATTCTCCGTCTTCCGACATTGATATCTCTCCTTTATTATTCTTAGTAAAAGAGTGATATGAAGAAACAAATCCATCTGTTCCCATTCCACCGCCAGTTCCTAATATCTTACTACCAAACCTAAGATTGAATTGATCTGTAGGTATATTTTTATATGCATTGTAAAGATGAGTATAACCTTTCATTGCTAGTACAAATGTTCCAACAGTATACTTACCTTCCATATTAGATCCATAAGATAATAAGTTAGATGTAATATTATTGGCTTGCATTTTAATGTTCTCACCAGTCTTATTAGCAATTCCCTGTGCTTCGTTATTATCAATAATATCCTGAATCTTATTAGATCCTACAGAAACACCTCCTGGCTCTTGAGTTGAAACAGGAGATAAATAAAACGGTGCATTTGCAGGATCTTGATAGTATCCCATTACCTCATCTAATAAAGCATTAGATAATATTTCTATTTCATTTTGGTTTTCACCAAGATTCCTGTTCATAACACGCAATTCATCAACGTCAAAATCCGAGTTATCTATAATATTTTTAGTAGTGGATGTAAATATATAGTTACCACCTTCATGAGTATATGATACAATTCTATACCATCCACCAGAAGCTGTACTTGATGATGGTATTCTATTTGTTATCATATCTAAAGACAATAGATACTTTTCTAAAGCAGCAGGTAATGCATCTATAGTTAAAGGAGTAGCAGCATCTCCCTGGTCTAATTGTAATTGACCAAGTATTCTAGCCATACCAGTATTAGTAGTATCTAATGTACCCATATTAGCAGCAGCCACAAGAACATCTGCTCTTTCTTTAGCAGTATTACCAAGCTTTTCATAACTTCCAATCCAAATACCATCTGTAACCTGCTCTCCCATCTGCATTAGATGTTGAGCTGTTTCAGGATCATTATTCAAATCAAGAGTAACTTCTAGTATATCATTAACATCCCACTTCCTATAATAGTTAGGACTTTCTGGATTGTCATTTAAACCAAATAAGTGATAATCTTTAAATGGTGCAACAATTTCAGCAGGTTCAACTCTCATCTCTGGATTAGTAGAAAGTATTTGTTGAATGTTTTCCTTAACCTCTTCTTTAGTTAATCCTTGCTTCATCATTTCTTCAGCAAAGACATCTATATCTAACCAACCTTCATTATTGGTTCCAGTTAGATTTGTATTTTTAATAAAGATCTTAGTATGATTAAGCTTTCTTTGAGTAAACCCATCAGGAACTTCACCCATTTCAAGTCTTCTACCTAACATCTTCTCAACAGACTTTAAGGTATATACAGTACCATTTCTTTCAAACAACTCAATTAGAGTACCTGGAGCCTGAACAGCAGAGTATCCATGCATTCTAGGTTTAATAACTTCATTTAGTTTCTTAACTAATACATTTTTAGTTCTAGAAGCAATAACCGGAACTTGATCAGAAATAGCTGGATCATCCATCAATACTGCAATAAGAGCTTGAGTAGTTCCCATGTTATCAACAGAGTGCTGTGTAATAGTTCTTAAGTAAGAATCTAAACCTTCTTTTTGAATTGTATCTAATATGTTTCCTAATCCAACTTGAGTGATTTGAGCTTGAATCTGAGCTATTCTACTAGCTCTATCTTTCTGTGCACCACTATCAGCTCCAATAAGAACTTGAGATAATAACTGTTTAAGCATTGCAGCATCATCCTTATTAACATCTTTATATGGATTTAACTGAAATCTAGTATTCTTACTATCAATTCTAATTGTTTCACCTTGTCCAGTTTCTAAATAATTAGCTAAATCATTAACCTTCTTAAGACCTTGCTTCATAGCAGATCCATAAACAAGCTGAGCGATATGTGTGTCATGAATAGTCATTCCATTCTGAGCAACAAAAGCAGCGTTGTCTTGTTTCTTATAATATTCTCTTAATGGAACCCAAGGATCTAAATGTCCCTCTTCTTCAAATTGATTATACTTATCCCAAAGAGTAGTTGTGTTTCCATCGTTATCAACAAATGTTTTATGAGAAAGCATTCTAGCAACCATTGCTCTGGCTTCTCTAGACTTGTTCATTAAGTCTGGTCCTAATGTAAATCCAGCAGTCTTGATGTATTCGCTTTCATCTGTAACCATGTTATTCTGTTTAGTAACATGCTTAGTAACCTGATAAGGATCAGACATTGTTCCTGATGCACCTCCAAGACCATCATATGCAGCCATTGTCCACAAAGGACTTTGAATAGTAGCACCATTCGCAGCTTCCGCATCACTTGGATTAGATTTAGTCATCATTGCTACAAGATTATGGAAGTGAGGATGGTCTTCAATTACCATTGTTTGGTAATGAGGCATCATACCTTCTCTTGATATAGTAGGAACAAGACCAGGAGACTTATCAGATTGTGCTCTCTTGAACTGATCAACCATATCCTTAAATGCAGATGATGGAGCTGTTAGTATTTCTGTTGAATGACTATTGAAAATATGAAAAGCATAATAATAAGCTTCTAACCAATCATTTAGTTTTAATGTATCACTACCTTCTGGTTTATATCCTCGTGCAAAACCTTGCTCATATGAGTCTTTTATTTGTTTCCCTGGAGAATAACCAATAGTCTTAAGATATCTCATAAAGACAGATTGAGATCCCCTATGCATTTCTTTAATAACATCAAACTTTTCATCAATAGTACCAGCTTGCATTAATCTAGCTAGTCTCGCTTGAGTGTATGTGTTTGGTTGATTCTCATTATAAACAAAGTAAATATCTCCACCAGGCTGAATAGTTCCATCTACAATTTTATAGTCTTTGTTATTTGTAAGACCAGAAGCTTTAACTTGTTTGATTATTTCATTTCTAGTGTCCTGATCAAGAGCAGATAAAGCTTGTTCCACCTTAAAGTAAAAGTCTATAGGATTTTCAATAGCTACCTCTTTGTTTTGAATACCACCTCTGGTAGCATCAATATATGGAGTTATGATAGGAACTACAACATCATGAAACTTTTCTACTGATATTGCTTGTCTGTTATTAAGTCTATTAAATATGTTTTCAGTTTGCTCAACTATAAATTCTTTATTGAGTTCAGGTCTTCCATTTTTAACAATAACTAATCTGTCATTATTTAAGTGTTCTACCTTGAATAAGGTTGGAGACTTTTTATCACCTGGCACAGGACCGGGTACTTTATAGTTGTTTTGATTGTTGTTTTTAAGTAATGGATCAACAAACAATGCATCAATTAACTGATGAGCTAAATCAGATTCTGTAAGTTTTCCATAAGACTTACCAAAGTTAAATCCTTCATTACCATGTAATCTTGTTATACCTCTAACTCTATATCCTGATCTTGTATCTAGAAGAGGATTATTGAACTCACCATTTTGATTAATGAAGTTAAGCTTATATCCTTTAATCTGTAAATCTCTAGCCAGGTCAATAACTTTTTGATATGGAGTTTCTAAAAGAAATTCTTTTTGCATTTGTCTTTCAGATGGAGGAAGTTGCTTAACTATCTCTTCAATTAACTGAATTTTAAGTTCTCTTACTGCTCCATTTTGTGCAGGGTTGTTATCGCTATCATACCCATATATATCATCAACTCTACTTCCAGTTAGGTTTCTATATATTTGTTGACCATCAACACCATAAAAAATACGATTAGATGAATCTCCTCTACTAAACTGCTCAACTGAAGCTATTTGTTCAACAAACTTCCAAGCAGCAGCAACAGGTGAATTAAAGTTTACATCTTCTATTTCTCCACCTTCTTCATTAGTTACAACCTTTGTTACAGATTCTATGTGACCTTGCTCATTAATTAGATTATAAATGATTGATCCAAAGCCATCAGCAAGATCCTCTCGTGTTAAGTTATCTAAACTAGCTTGACCACTTCTTGCATCTAAATTTTCTAAAGAAGAGTTATTCCAATACGCAGATAATGTTTCATTCTTAATATCAGAATGTCTTAATCCAAGATCAGACATAACTTGTCTTATAATAGACATAGGATTAGGATCGTTCATAACATCAGGATGAAACTTAATTCCACCTTTTTCTCTGATGAATATTTTCTTTCCTCTCCTTTTTAATACTACCTGATCTCCTACACCTTCCTGAACCCATGTTCCTTTATATTGATTCTTCTCAAACTCAACAACCTTACCATCTTTCATGTAAACTCTATCCTCAGCAACCAAAGCACTAATTTGATCTTTAAATACCCATTGAGCAACAGTATTTATTTTTCCGTCTTTACCTGGTTCTTTAAGTTTAACAGAAAGCTTGTTCATAAACAAACCTTTTGCCGCAGGTGTTAAAGCAACAGATGTTCCATTAACTTCAAACAGCTTAGCATGCATAACTCTGTTTAATGATTTTTTAATATCATCAGCATAAGATGTTCTAACAGGAACTTCAGTCCATTGTTTTTTCCAGCTATGATATTGTGTTTTGGTAAAGTCTACATGCTTAATACTCTTAAACATAGAAACTAATCCCAATAAAGCATCTTCACTAGCTCTAGCTTTCTGATGCATTCTTTCATCAAAATTAACACCATTCTGAGCAGCAGCATTAGGGAAAGCCTGAATTATACCTTCTGCATTAAAAGCAGATTCCCATAATGAATATGTTTGATAAGTAGCTCCTCCAATTTGTTTCTTTACTGGATTAGGTCCTTCATTCAATATAGCATCATAAAAAGAGAATAAAGCATTCTGAGCATAACTTCCATTAGGTGATTTTTCAGCTTGAATTAATACTGCATCTTTAAACCTTTCTAAGTCTGACTGATTATCAGTAGCTGCATTAGGAGAGAAAGCTTTAGCTGCAATCTCAGTTAAATCTTGTTTTAAATCATCTAAGTTAATATGCTTCCTGGAAGGAGTTGCTACACGGTTAGATGGATTATTTGGATCAACTGTATATTCATAATAATCAACTGTGTTAAGAATCATATTCATCATATCGGTAAATGAATCATATGGATTCTTAGTCTCATTTTCATGCTGAATACTACTATCACCACCATTCTCTTGAATATATTCCCACAATGCTACATCTTCATTTCCATCGTTTTCAGCATACTTTTGAATAGTTCTTAGTCTATTGTTAGTTATCTTATTGTTAGGAAGTATGTTTCTCATGAACTGATTGAATACCGGGAAGTTCCCTTTTTCATCAGGTTTCATTAATTGAACAACAGCCCAATTCTTATAAAACTCTCCTTCTCCATCCTGCAACCTTAATATAGCTTCACCTGGTGTTGTAGTAATTAAAGTAGGATCACTTTCAGAAGCTTGTTTAGCAATATCAAATAGCTGTTTAGCAGTTGTATCTACTGCATTGGCTACTCCACCAGAAAAAGGAAGGTTAGGATCTAAAGGAAGTCTACTATAAATAGAATTAGACAATATCATGCTTCCAATAAGATCTCTTTGTAATTGGAATATCACATTAGGAGAGTGGAATAATCTTATTAAGCTTGTAGGATGATTATCATTAGCTTCTCCTTGTATTGGCTTTGCATTAGTTTTCGCTATAGAATCTGCTTCAGTATTAGAAATTGAATTAAATTCATTCATCTTGTTAGCATACTCACCATTTTCAATCGCATCAAAAAAGTCAGATATTGAATCTTTATTAGACCAAATCTTATCAGCTATTTTAGATAACCAATCAAAAAATCTAGCAATAGGACCTTTCTTTTTAGAATATCTAGTTCCATATTGAGAAGCCAAATATTCTTCAGCTTCAAGATCGGTAATAGTGCTAATCTTTAGCCTATTCTTCCTACCCATTTCCTGCTTAGCTGCATTCAATATATCTCTCCTTTGCTTAGGAGTTAATAGATAATCCATTATTATATGAAGAGCTTCATGTCGTGGAGTAGTAGCTTCTATGCCACCTTTATTCTCTAATGACATAAATGCACCCATCGTTGTACCAAAGGCTTGTCTTCCGTTTTGAAGAGTAATTCCTCCAGTCATTTTAACAAAAGTGTTATAATACTCTTGACCTAAAATAGCTACTATTTCTGCTTCTGCTTGCTCAACTGTAATCCTGTATGTTTCAGGATTTATAGCTGAATCATTAAACTTTAAATTAACATTATTAAAAGTATTGTTACCAGAATCATTTTTATTATTGTTGTTGGTGTTTTTATTATTAGCTTGAGAAATGTTAGGATTCTTAAATGTGATTTGAGGATCATAAAAATTAACAGCATCCGTGGTAACCATCGTTTTAGGATTTGTGTTTGCTCCAAATCTTTTAGCGAAAGCTTCTGGATTAACATATACACCAGCATTTGTTATGTTTCCTTTCTTAACTAATTCTGTAGGAAGTTTTTCTCCCAACGGAGATACAGTACCGTTTTTAACAAGTTTATCCACAGTATTGTATATCTTCTTCATTAATGCTTTCCATTCAGCAGGAGTCGCATTTTGACTAAACATAGCAGAATCAAGATATAATCTATGTCTTGGAGTAGGTCTGTTACCAGAAGGGTTAGGATCTGGTTTCCAGGCTAATACCTTTACACCTTTAAATGTAATCTGAGCAAGTTCTTTTATTAAAGCTCCTTGCTTATTGTTAGCATCCATATCAACAAAAGTGTATGGATTTGCATTCCAATAATCTAATACGTCTTTCCAGTAATCCAAAGAGTTAAAGTTAGTAGAACCTAACTTAGAATCATCATCAATTCTATTAGCCATTGCCATACCTTCAACACCAGCATCAGCTTTAACTGTTTTTATTTTAACCCATTGAACTTTTGGATTTTTAGTTGTAGCATCTTTAACGGCATCTTTATTATAAGAAACAGGTATATAATATCCAGACTCTCTTTTCCCTTTTTGTCCAGGTGGCTCAAAAAGAACATGAATATCTCCCACAAAAGCACCTTGTCTTTCCATCTTATTCTGAAAAGATTCAACAGTCTGAGGTTGAGATGATCCAAAAACTGGTCTTCCAGCAGTAATATTAGATATCTCAATACTACCAAACTCATAAACTCCGTTCTTAGCATTATTATATCCGTGCTGTCTTAATTCTAAATTTCTATTATAAACATCATCATCCATAGCAAATGATGAAGAATTAGGATCTCCTTTTACATCACCGAACAATGTTCCAGAAAGAATCATTCCACGGCTATCAGTAATATCAGAAACATCAATTCCAGAGTTCTTTAAAGTTAAAGCAACCATTGGATGACTTGTATCCCATTCAATAGATAATACGTTCTCAAAACTAACAAGACCTTTTCCTTTTTTATTTAAGTCTTTTCTAGTATGATAAGTTAACTTCATTATCCCTGTAGGAGGAGAAACTCCATTTTCTACTTTAGGATATACAAGAGATTGCATAAGCATTAGGTTAACTTTCCTTTGCTTATTCTTATCAATATTAACACCTTCTCCAGACTGATTAGCAGCATCAGTAGATTTTGTAGTAGCTGTTAACAATCCTTTTGAAAGATTTAAAGATGTCTTTCTTTGATCAATAGCACCTTGGTCATCATTTCTAGACTGATCATCATAAACATCAGTATCATCAATCTTACTAATATCTACATATGATGAATTATCAGATGCTGTACCAGTAGGAGGAGTTTGATTATCAGTTGGTGGTGTAGGACCAGGTTGAGCAGGTGGTTGATTATTTACAGGAGGCATTGTAGAATTCTGAATATTAGCTTCTAAAAGAGCATCTACCCATTGTTCTAAATTTGCCATATCTTCATCCGTGTAAGTTGAAACACTTTTTCCATTTTTATTATATGCAGCAGAAATAGATCTACGATTAAAAAAGTATCCTTTGTTTGTAGACGTAGTACCTTTTTGAGCATTGATTTCCATCCACATAAGCCATGGTGGTTGAACATCAAGTCCCATGTTTTGTAGCATTCTAGTATAAATCAATTGCTGAATAGCAATAGTGTTTTTCTTAGAATTAACTATATCAGGCAAGTCTTCACGACCTGCTGGCTTAACCATTAGACCATCTTTACCTTTAGGATAACTAAAAATCTCACTACTATATTGTTTATTCCAACTATCAAACTTATTCTTACCTTGTCTAAATGAACCTGGCTTACCTGTTTTAAAATCATGAGTAGTAACTCTTCCCTTAGAATCAACTTCAATTAAATCTATAGTTCCTCCAGACATAAAAGTAGCATCTACTAATGGTACTTCCGTTAGGAAACGACTACCTTGAGTTTCTCTAGTTTCAACATAATCAAGCACTTGCTCTATAAATGCTATAGCTGCATCTCCTAAAGTACCGGTATCTGCTCCATCTTTCCAATTAGGATATCTATCTTTTGTTGGGACAATTTTTGGATCATTGTTTATTTCAACCATCCTTTGTCTTATATTAGACATATCTCTATCTCCAGAAATTAACTCATCAAGAAGTTGATGAACAATAGTGCCATAGGTTTTGCCCTTACTCGTAATTGTTCTTCTACCAGGTTTTTCTTTTGGTTGACCTAATGATACAATGTTAGATGTTCTTCTAGGAGTATAAACAACACCGTCAATTTCCAATTGGTATCCTCCATCTTCATCACCTCTTCTATCAAATGGTCTTGTTGTATTTTCATTGTCTTTTAGTTCTTTAAGTTGATTATATACAACATCTGCATCTACATCTGTATCCTTATTATCAGCTTGATTATCATCATCTACAGGCTTTCCTGTATCTTTTACCTTAGCTCCTCCTAATCCCTTTTCAGCTAAATAATCAACTAATGCTTGTTGTAATTCTGTTTCTAAAGCTTTATATGCATCATTTTGCTGTGCAACAGCTTCTAGTGCTTCTGGTGAAGCTCCAGCAATTACATCAACAACCTCAGTAACAGGGTTTAAGTCAGCTTTGTCATCAATAACTAAACTAAGGAATTCTTTAGCTCTTGAAGAAGCTGTAAGCATTGCCTTATTATAATGACCTGCTGCAAAGTTTTTACCATAATCAGTTTTCTGTATGTTTACATAAACTCTTTTAAATTCAAGTCCTTGAGCAGTATGTGGACCTATATCCATGGTTTTTACCATATGCTCTGCTGGAATAGTAGAATCTATTTGAGCAATTTTTCCTATAACTTGATTTCTTGTTGCTTCGTCTGCAACAATCATTACTGTATCATTCTTAAAGTTTTCATCTTGAAGATCCTTTACGAATGCCGTTAATTGGGAATTAATATTTTCATCTGTTCCTGGAACATACTCAACACCAGAAGTTCTATCTCTAGAAACTTCAGTTCTAGGAAGTTGAGGATCTACGCTAATTCCATATGTATTAGCAACAGCTCTAAAAGCAGATTGTATGTTAGCTATGTGGTAAACACCAGTTCTAAATACTTCGTTAATAGGATTAGTCATTTCGGCTACTTTAGTAGTAACCAATGGAACTTCTGTCCCTGTAGTCATTTGACTAATATCACCCATTAAAACTACTGGAATATCTCCAGCCAATTCTTTTAATTTGTTGATTTTATCAGCATCTAAGAAAGAAGCTTCATCAACAACTATATATCCTACAGATTCAATTGCACTCTTATCAAGAGCAAAGAATGCTGCATTATCCATTGAATCAATTGAAATACCCTCACTAACCTGATCTTTGATATCCTTATCAATGTTTTTAGTTTGGTTTTTATGAGGAGAAACAATAACAACTTTCTTTCCTTTATACTTATCGTTAGATAATCTATGAGTTGTTTCAATTATACCTCTTAATACAGTAGAAGTTTTACCTGTTCCTGCACCTCCTTGAACAAAGGTCCAGCTATTAAAAGGTTTACTTATATCATCAGATTGTTCGTGTCTTTTAACAAATTGCTTCTGGTTATCTAGAAATGCAGATACTTGCTGTATTACAGTCTTTTGCTCAAAAGAAGGAGCATTTGCTTCACCAATAATCTTTAAGTATTCATTATATGCTGTTTGAATGTCTGAATAATCAGTTCTTGAAATAGTGTTGAAAAAGTTGTGGAAAGCTTGTCTGAACATTCCAAATCTCTTCATATTTATCTGACCAAATCTATCATCATCATTATTCTGATTTGATTGAATTGCTACATTGTTAGCATCTATAAAAGCCGGTGATAATACCTTTTCTTCTCCAGTCTCTGTTTTAGTTACAATTCCTGTTGTGTTAGATTGGTAGTTTTCATATATCCAATTACCAGATCTATCAGAAAATGAATATATACCCTTTTGATATTTGCCATTTTCATCATATGCACCATAAAGTTTATCAAACAACTTTTGTGCTTTCTCTGGATTGCTATTTAACTTTTTAGAAAGATTAGCAGCAGCACCATGCATTCCCTGCATAATCTCTTCTAATAGAGGTTGTAACTCTTGAAGCTGTTGTGATGTAGGAGATTCTCCTAGTTTCTTTCTTTGTTCAACAAAACTATCAAATCCAGATACAAAGTTATTTGTATATGATTCTATATCAGCATCACCCCAATCAAGCTCAAGTTCTTTACCATATTTAATAAGATCATCTAAAAACCTTTTATGCATTCTTACATATTGGTCTTTATAATTAAATTCTTTAGCTCCTCTAGTTTCAAACTTAGCAAGAAGATTATTTAACCTATCCTTAAGTTCCTGTATTTTAGTGTCTAACTGATTCCATTCTGCTTCAGTTAATCTAATAGTATCATCTACTTTAGATATATCATCAGATATTTCTGAATAAACACTAATATCAGCTTTTAATGTTGATCTAATTAATTGAAGTTGTCTTATTAATCCTTGTATATTTTGAACAACTGAAGGATCTGAAACTCCTCTCTCTTCAAAAAACTCAATTGCACTTTCAATAGTTTGAGCAGTAACATCCAAAGGACTTGCTCCTTCTTGTTGCAATATTTCAGAATTCCACATTGACAAATAAGCTTCTCTTCTTAGTTGCTCTGGAGACTTATTTGCATAAGGATTAACAACTTCTTGTTGTTTTCCTTTCTTTAAATTTAATTCAGAACTAGCAGATTGTAATGTATTAGCTTTATCAATTCTTGATAGAGTATTGCTAGCATATTGTTTTTGTTGTTCAGTAGAATCCTCATTGGCTACTATTCCTCTTAAAGCATCATAAAATTGTGGATTGATCATTGTGTCATCCATAATAGTTGCCTCTACAGGATTGCCTTGTCTATCTAATATCTCATCAGGATTTGCTTCATAATCTTTTCTAAGATTAACAATCTCCTGGTCTATTGATTGTTGTATTCCACTAGCAATTTGATTTAATGTTTCATCAGAAGAACCATACTCACTTGTAGCTGCCATTATAGAAGCGACTTCTTTTAAGTCAATTCCTTTAATATCAGCTCCTTGAATTTTTGTTTGATATTCTTGTATTTCCTGTTCTTTCTCTATCTTTCTCTGCTCCCAAGCTTGTTCAGCTTCTTTATTCCATTTAATGTACTCTTTAGCCTTATTATTAATTTCATCTACAACTGCTTCTGGTCTGCCGTTACTTACAATATTTAACGCCCAATCTCCATCATCATTCTGTAGTGGAGTTCCATTAACAGTTTGATAAACACTAGGATCCATAGCCATTCTTTGCTTAATAAAAGCTCTTTTGAATAAGTCTTCAAATGCCTTACCTGATTTAACATCATTTGGCATTTTACTTAATTCAGCTATTTGTGCATCTATTTCTTCAATATTAGCACCTTCCTCTTGTTTCATTTCCTCTAGCTCTCTAATCTGCTTTAAAGCATTCATGGCTTTTACCATGTATCCTCTTTCACCTGCACCAAGCATTTGAAGAAATCCTGCGTATTCTTTAGATTGTAACCATTTTTCTTTACTATCCTTACTCCATAAAGTCTTTCCAAACATCCCAACTCTCTTCTTGAACTTAGGGAGTTTTTGCCAAGCATCATACCATTGGCTAATTCCTGAGTCTTTCCAAACTTTATCTAAAGCTGTAAACTCAGACTTCATTGCCAAGTAGTTTACATCATTTAAAGTAAGATGAGGTTTTCCTGATGGATCTAAACTTTTCTGTTCTATTCCTAAATCTAAAGTCTTATCAGCTATCTTCTTAGCATGTTCTTTCCAGTTAAGACCATAGTTTTCTGCCATCCAAGCATCGTTCTCTTTTATCTGCTCATCAGTTAAGGCTTGCCCGTTAGCACCAACATTTTGAGGACCATACTCTCCTCGGATATACATATCCATCATGGCAGATTGGAATTGCTCACCTTTACCATGAACAATGTATTCTTGCATAACTCTTGCCTGATTAGGATTAGTGCTTCTAAATGCACCCATAAATCCACCGGCAATACCACCAACAATAAATGATTCCCAACTTCCTTCTAATAATCTTCTGTTTTCAGTTTCAGGATTGTATGCAAGCATATTACCTATAAGACCTCGTGAAGTATCTATCTCACCGAACAATCCCTTTCCTTTCATCTTCTCAGGATTAGCAAGTGCAGCAGAATAGTCATGACCTATTTGTATACCATTATGAATAATGTTTTCAAATAATTCTTCAAAACCTTCTTCAGCAAAACCAGCAGCAACATTACCTGTTCTTGATCCACTCTTCATGAACTTATAAAAGTCTTTAGCTTTGTTATAAGTAAACTGACCAGCTCGTGCAGCTATGTTTTTTGTTATTTCACCTTTTTGTGCTTTTGATAAATCTTTCCAGGCTTCCTTACCATAAACCTTCATTCCCTTCTTTATCTCTTCTCGAATGGTGTGCCTCATATCACCTTTCATTGCCATTAATGCACCACCATCAGTTATCCAGTTATCATTAAATCTAATTCCCCTTTCAACAGCGTGAGTTGTGAAAGCAGTCATAGCCCATATCTGTGCTAGATCTTCAATAGGAATCTCATTCTCTTTACCCATTTGGTAAACACCATCAGCAGCAACAGAAGAAAATGTTGCACTACCAATATGACCAGAAACCTTAACAGGGACTCTAGCCATTCTAAGACTTCTAGATACTCCAAACTGCTGTAATAAGGAAGCTAAACCACCTGAAACAGCATAAGCTGTAGAACTTAAGTTTTCACCAAAACCATGCTCTTCTTCAAAGTTACCTGGAGCGTAAGAAAATGCTGTTCTATTTTGAAGCATATTAGCAAATCCCTTAATAGAACCAGGAGCATTACCCATAAGACCATCTAGATCTAAATGCCAATCATGTCTGGCTATTTCATCCAAAATCTCAATACCAGTACCAAAAGCAGATGGAAGATTCTTAATAGTCATATTAACCATGTTGTCCCAGGCTGATTGTAACCAACCATCAGATTTCATAGTTTTAGCACCACCTGCTGAAAATAACTCAGAATTCTTCCAAGCTTTATTAGCATCAACTATTTGTAAATAAGGAGCATTTTTATGAGGAGTAAGTTCTGGATTATAGTTTTCATCAGTTGGCATTACTCTTCTTAGAGCTTTACCTTCCATGATTCCATCATTATTCCACATACCATAATGAGGATATACTTTAGAACCATCTAATATTCCATCACCTTTTTCATTAGCAACCCATCCTAAATTCTTCATGAAGACATCATCTGTCATCATTCTTTTTCCAGTCTCAGGATTCCATCTAGGATCAGCATTATATTGTTCATCTAAATCCCATTGTTTATTTTTAGTGGGATGATATCTTTCTTTCTGACCTCTAAGCTTATCTTCTACACTTATAGGACCTAATAACTGTCTATCAATTTCATCTAACTCAAAAGTTCCCTTTTCATATAAGGCAAAGTTTTGTTTAGCTTTATCATAAACTTCAGCAAATAATTTAGGATCTGTATCCTTATCAGCATAAAGCTCTTTAGCTTTATCAAATTCAGGAAATACAATATTAGCTTGATTTTTAGCAGCTCCTCTATTTATTTGAGCATCACTTAAACCCTGCATTCTTAATCCAAAATAATCATACGTTCCTTCCGGATACGTTCTTTCCTTAGCAGGAGGCGGTTGCTGTGTCTGTGTTCCGTTTGCCATTATTCACTATATATTTGATCTAAATTTTCAAATGCTGAACCAGCAGAAAAATTCTCTAATTGTTGTGCTTGGTTTAAAGCTCCTTGCACTCTACCTTGTTGTTCTTTTTGTGTAGTTTCATTCATTCCTATACCAGAATGTTGACTACCAATAGGTACATCTACATAAACAGAAACATAATTTTTACCATTATAAGTTATGGCATCAATCTCTTGATTTCCAGTAATCATCTCACCATGAGTAGATACACCTCCATAACCTTCAGATGCTGGATTGTCATTAATATGCCAATCTCCCCATCCAAAATCAACAGGTCCAACTTCACCAGGATCTACTCCAACTCTAAGTTTTTGATATCTACCAGATTTATTGTCATTACTATAAACAGGAAGGTTTATAAATTTATCTTCAGGAATAAGAACTTTCATTTTAAGAGTGTTCGTAGTTTTATTCTCTCTATCAGAATGACCTGGCATCCAATTACCAAGAGCCATTTGATTTATAGTACCATTATCATTTAATGTCTGAATACCATATATTTGACCATCCGAACCTGTTTGTCTTCCTGGTTTTAAATGTTCAAGAACTTGACCAGTAACACTCTGAACAATTATATCATCCATTGTTAATTTCTGATCTCCATGTCTATCATTTCCAGAAATGTCTAAAACATTATTTACACCATTACCATCTTGAATATATAAATATGGATCAGCAGGAGTGATAAGATCTCTCAAGTGAGGCAAGTAATCTTCTTTTTTAGCACCTCCTAATGTATTAGCATTTGTAGCTTTAATTTCTTTAAATAACTCTTGAACTGGATTACCATCAACAGTATACTCTTTAAGTAGTTGATTAGGAGCCGTAATTTGATAGTTAGTTCTTCCCATTTTATCTTTACCAGTTGTTCCAACATAAGTTCTATTCTGAGGTTGATGTGCACCTTCAACATTTCCATATCTATTTAATACAGCATCCCATCTTGTCTTACCTTTCTCTGTATCACCTGAACTACCACTTCCAGGAATCTTAGTCATCTTTCTTCTCTCAACATGTTTTGAAGTAAGACGTTCTTTAGCTATTCTTTGTATTTCATTATACTTATAGTTATGTAGATCCTGATAGTAGTCTTCATTTAGATTACCTTCATCATCTAAATATCCAGCTTCAGCATAATCATATATTTTTTCATTGAAACCTCTTGCAAGACCTAGATTCATTGATCTGCTTAAGTTGTTTTCTAATCCACCATTAGCTTCTAATACTCTTTTTATATTGGCAAGATTAGAATAACCAGCAGTAGAGACTACTTCCATAACCTTTCCTAAACCAGTTCCAGTAGCTGCACCAAGATCAACAACCTGCATTTTGTCTTCACCATATTCATTCTTCTGAATATTATTAAAGTATAATTCAATATCAGCTCTTGCTTCTTCAGCAGAAGTAAGATCCATATTCCAATCCCTTTCTCCTTTTTGTCCTGGCTCAAGACCTTGATTCCAGAATGGAGAGTAAGCAGGATTATTTGCATATGTATTCATTACATCATTGACAGTCATAGATCTGCCAGAGGCATCTAACATAGGTCTACCTCTTTCATCTAAAAAGACTTCTTGACCAAAGTTCTTTGCTTTAACAGATTCCCTGGTGTCTTGATAGGCTTGTTGTTCTAAGTATAATTTAGATAACTGAGTTTGACTAATAGTAGCTCTACGCATATTAGCTAAACCTTCATCAGTTTTCATATAATGCATTGCATTTCCTCCAGCAGCCCTTATTCCACTTTCTATACTAGAAATAGCTCCTTGATACTGATTTTCTAAAAACATTATATCAATAGGAAGACCTTCCTTATACATTTCAGGAAGCTCAGGCTTCTCATAGGTTGACATAGCATCCCAAGCTTTTTGCTTGAATTGTGCTCTACCTTGTAATCCTTTTATTAGTCCAGTAGGATCTATCCCAGTCAAAGGATCAAGTGCCTCGCCAGGTGGAATTATAGGTTGATTTGCTCTTGCATTATATATTAGAGACATCTTCTAATTTTTTTAATAACTTCACTATTTGCGTACATGCTTCATATTCTTCTATACTGGCAAAATGCTCTTCTGCGTTCTTTAATGCCAGTTCCCATCCAGAGAATGGAATTTCAACTAAGTCAACTTCACCTAAGTAAAACAAAGTTACCTTTCCTTTTCGGTAATCTTCATAACTAGATAAAGCTTTTGCTATACACTTAACTGCTCTTTTATAAACAGTAGTAGGAAGTCTATCAAATAAATCTTGAAGTGTCTCATCTTTTTCTAAATGAATAGTTGGGATAAAATCATCTTCAATCATTGTTTCTACCTTTTTTATATTTATAATATTCTTATCTTCCATATCAATCATTATTTGATTCTCCTGGATCGTTTTCATCGCCTTGAGGATTTATAGGAGGGTTGTTAACGACAGGAGGTGGTGATCCTTGATTTAATTCAGCAGCTGCTTTTTGTCTTCTAGCTTCTTGAATAATAGCATCTCTTTCAGCAGGATCCATTTCCATAAATTGATTCATTCCAGCTTGAGACAACCATTGTTGAGGGAAGAACGGACCAAGCTCTGTTGATAAAGCTGTGTATTGTCCACCTGCTTCAAACATTCTTTGTTGTTCTAATGCTGACCTCAATGTTATTTCAGCAGTTTTGTTTTTAACCTGAGTATCTAAATTAGACTTAAGATTTTCAGTTATATTGTCTAATCCTTGTCCAATTGCTTGTCCTTTTTGTTTTAAGAAGTCATTAGTTAAATATGCATCTAACTGATCATATCTTTGATCATTAGCTAAATTCTTTTCTTTTATTGCAATTTCTTCTTTGTGTTTATCAACCTTAGCTGCTTCAGTCTTATCAAACATATCAGCCATTGCAGTTCTTGTTTCAGCTAGTTTTGAAGCCGTACCAGCAGCATAAAGATTCATGTTAGAAGCTAAATCTGATGTTTTCTGTCTGGTAGTTAATGTGTTAATTAATCCCATTTTCTGATCAAGCTTATTTTTCTGTCCAGCTAAACTAGGAATAGGATAATGTCCTTGCGTTAAAGCATTAGGTTCAGGAAACTTCCTGGTTTGTTCATTATTGTAGTAAGTTAAAGCTGCGTCTTTTGCAATATCTGCAATAGTTAGTTTATTATATAAGCTCTGGAAATCTTTATTCCAGTCTTGAAAATCTTTAACTATATCATCATTACTTCCACCAGTTGTACTTGAACCGGCATTAGTATTATTACCACCTTTGTCTGTATTGTTTTGAGTAAACTTATTATAAGCATCCTTTCTATTTTCCTCCATCCACTTGTCATATTCACCAGCTACATCTGCTAAATTAAGACCTGCTTTATCAAATCCCTTCTTAGTTAATGTTGTATAATTACTACCACCTGGTGTAGCATGAGTTGAATGTGTATCATACCAATCTTGAAAAGTAGGAATTGACGTTTGATCTGTTTGATCATATACTGTTCCAGCAGGAACATCCCCTCTATAATCATGAACTACATTTTCATAATCTTTTTGTAGAAATCCTTCTGCTGTTTTCTTTCCAAGAAATTGTCTTATCTTTCCTAATAAACCTCCATCTGCTGCTTCAGTCATAGGATATTGCGTATTAGGAGCTAATTCATCATCAATGTCACTTCCTTTAGCTGCGAAATGAGCTGCAACAGCTTCACTTTCAGGAGCAGTTAAATAATACTCTTCAGAACTAACCTTAGCATTACCTCCTCCACTTGTCTTGTTTAGATTAGCAATTTCATTATCAGAATGACCAACTACTGATTTAACCTCATCCATTTTGTTTTTATCAGCTAATGTCTCAACAGGAATAACATACCCTCCATCAGACTCTATTTCTATCTTGTCATCTTTTCCACTACCATCTCCTTTACCTGTAATCTTTCCACCTTTTTCCATTGGAGCACCCACAAACATACCAGCTATTTTGGCTATCTTACTCATATCACCCATATCTGGACCTCCAGCACCGGCTGTTCCTCCCATTCCACTACCAAATCCACTACCAAGAGTACCACCCATGCCACCACCAGATCCACCAAGACCACCACTTCTTCCACCTGGATCAGCAGGTTTTACAGGAGTGTTTGTTGTACTAGCAGCATCTTCCATTTGTTTCTTTTCTTGTTCTTGTGCTTCTTGAGCTTTTCTGTCTTTATTTTGTGCAACTGCATCTTTAGCAAAAGTAACAATGCCAGGTATAGAATCAATCGCATAATCCATCAATCCTTGTTGATTGTTTCTTACACCTTGAGTTTTAGTAGCAGTACCTCTTGTTATTTCCTGTAAAGGGTTTTGTTGAATAGGCTCTGGCTTCATTGGAGCAACACCTCCTATGTTTAGCTTTCTACTTGCCATATAATATTGTGGTGATAACTTACCACCTGAAGCTCCAAATACCATTCCTTGATTTTTTTCCTGATTCATTCTCTCTAATTGAGCAGTATATTCGTCTGATGCTAATCTTTGAGTTTCTTCATCCTCCCTTTGATCTAGTTCACTTTGTCTTTGTTCCCATGCTTTTTTATCAGCTACATGAATTGCACCCAATATTGTATCAGCAGCAAAACTAGCAATCTTTGCTCCAGGAATAGGTAATTGACCTACTGCGGCTGAAACTTTTGTTAACTCAGATGGTTTTGGTCCATTTGCTTCCATAGTTTAATTTTTTGAATGCCTTACTGCTGTAATGACTGACTTAATAAACTGAAACTTATCTATGTTTCCGGTAAGCTCAATTTCAAGCCATCTTCCTCTAAGCCTTGATTTAACTGAATAAATATTATTTGTAGTTGCAATAACTTGATCAGCCCTTGATATAGGTAACTTCCATAGATTTTCTTGATATCTAGGATCCCTATAGGGTTCCGATGGTATCACGAATGGATCATGAGAAGCCAACTGGTCTTGAGTTCTGTATTCAATTTTCTCAAATGGTTCACCATTAGAACTGATTTGTATATTGTCAAATACCTTAGTAGCATCAGCTATATCATTAACAACAAATTTAATAAAAAATTTCTCTTTTTTTCCGTAAAAAGTAATGTAATCACCAACATCATGTAAATAAAAATCCGTATTCACAATTGTAGGTGGTGTGACAATAGGAGATGTTGTATTTGGATTTACACTATAAAAATCTTCTGAAATAGATAAATAAAATGGAGAATGATATGATCTTTCAGAAACAAATTTAGACAACCATTCGTTGAAAACTATTGTTTTACTGTTAGCAATTATTTCTTCAGGAGTACATTTAAAAGTACCTTGCTTGCCTCTTGGGTTGTATAAAAATGTAAAAATTAATTCATTATTCTTTCTATCAAAAGCAGTAACTATACCTTCTTGACATATTGGATTATCCTCAAATGATGAGGTAACATCAGATATATTTCCATACTGATCTACTGTATTAGTAACCCAACTTCTTATTTTACCAGCATCGCTTATAGTTTCAAGACCACCTTTACTTCCTGCTGTAACTCTCCATATTTTCCTTTTGTTAAAATCAACACCATATACAGCATTATCTGTTTTACATATACTCCATTGATGTTGAGTTCCCAACATATCAGTTAAAGCAAAAGCTTTAGAATCTAATGTAACACCGTCACCTAACAACAATTGACTTGAATTAGTTTGATTCAATAATTGTCTTTCATTTACTAAATGATAATTAATACCTCTCTCCTGGACAGACATTAACTTAGAATTAAAATCAATTATCTTATTGATCTGACCAAGACGATAATCAAAGTCTTTAAATGAAGTTGCTCCTACAGTACCATAATTATCAGTTAAAGAATTTGGATCATGAGGAACACTATATATAATTCTTGTAGGAAACTCTTTATTAACATAAGGAATGTTAGGATCGTAACCTTGATATGATTTTAATGATAGTGTTTCTTGATACCCTAAGTTATAGGCATTAGATTCTTTATTGTAATCTATTCTTGCATACTCTTCAGGTTCTGAAAGATTTAATTCAGGGAAATATGCATTAATCCCATCTTTCATTCTCATAGCAGAATTACATGTATTTTCAGTAACAATACTATGCATTATACCAAACCCATAAGCTCTTCTAATATTCAATGGATGATTATAGTTGTTATTGTTATTACAATTATTACAACCAGTTATTCCATCTTCAGTAGAATCAGCTATATATCCAGCTCCATTGAAAAATTGCTTTTGATAGAATCTTTGAAGAAAGCAATCTCCTTGATAGTATGTATTAAAAACAGGATTTGATAATTGAATATAATTACCAATAACATAATAGTCTTCATTTTTAGGATTATAAATATCCCTAATATCGTATACTCCAGGATCTGGATTAGCTCTATAGACATTAACTATCTTCTTATGAAGATTTTCAGATTCTCTATCTACACCACAAAATTGACCAGTAGCAAAAGAAAGATTCTTTTCACTCATATATCTTGCTGTTCCAATAGTAGAATCACTTGACGCATAATACCAACCAGTAGCTATAGGATCATTTCCTTCTCCATATAGCGTTTTAAAGCCGTATGCTGCAATATCTACCCATCCTGGAACATTGTATGTATTGTGCTGGATAGGAGCAGTTCCTGCTGGATTCCAAACAATTCCTGTTTGTTCAAACATGTATGGCTTAAGACATGGTTCAGGATTAACAGTAGATGAGGTTTGATTCATTACTGCTGTTCCTAATACATGCAGAAATCTACTACCTCCAGCAAAATCATCTAATATTTGGTGATCAATTGAATATATTCCGTATTTATTTCCTTCAATTTGACTAATTTTATCTGTAGAACCTATAGTCCAATCAGGTCTATCTCCAATTCCACATTCTACCTCAGCATAATAAGGAATTTTTGTTTGCCACATAGGCATACAAGATCCTCCTGCTAATTTAACTTGATTGTCATCATAATCACAAGCAGCCTCTCCTCTAAATGGTTTTACACATTGAAGACCAATTCCTTGCATTTCAAGATTAGGTTTCCTTTTAGCTCTTGTTATATAAAATCCAACAACATTTGTAGATATAAACGGACAATCATTTCCAAACGCTAAGGCATCACTTGAATCAAAGTCAACACCCATTATTCTAACTTGTCCAGGAGTATAAGGTGTGCTAACTAAAGCATTAGGGAATCTATATATTCCTTGATCATTTTCCTTATAAACACCTCCTAAACTGTTGGTATATGTTCCTGTTCCATCCCAATCATCTAATCCTCTTGTAGGAAATGCTTGAGATTCTTTACCATCAGTAAAAACAAAAACAGCAGCATATGCGTAAGTTTCTCCTCTAAAATATCCAACGCTATTATATGTAAGTTCTGGATCTTTATATTCACCTAAGCTTGCAGGATCTCCAGGAACTATTGTTGTTGTATCTCTAAATACTCCATCTGCTCTAGTGAGACTTGCATTAAATTTAGGTTTAATCAGTTTTGCAAACTCAGCTAAACTTGGATCAAAAAGTCTAGTAGTTTTTAAATTAGCAGCAAATAATCTATTCTCAAATTGAGTAATGGATTTAGCAACATCATATTGTTGTTTTGTTATGAAAAGCTCAGAAACATCAATTGGAAGTCTTGTTTCATTACCACTTATAGTTATTTGAGTTGAACCTGATGTTCCAGCAAAATAGAATTTATCTATAGTTCCTGTTTCCCATGTTCCATTATAGAAGTATATAAAACCAACTTCAATATAACGATACTTGTTGTCTAGGTTACTTATATCAAATGTTACTGATCTTGTTGTTTGGTCTAATCCAGGACCACCATCTGTCTGTAATCCTGCACTAAATGCATCATCAGGAGATATTTGTACTGGACCAGAACTTGCTATCCAGTCAGTAGAGTTGAAAGATTCAGTAGTATACCTAAAATAAAAAATCCAATTACCAGCCAACAACTGACCATTAGACTCAAGTTTCGTAAGCGAGACATCCGGTCTGCTGGAAGTGTTTGAGAACAGAGACACTCCATTAGGAAAACTATCATTACCATAAAAACTAGACACACATCCACCTGTAAAAACATTAAATCCATTATTAATTCTTCTAATAGGGTTATTAAAATCAGTTATATACAGATTTACTGACTTATCATAATTAATTCTTGCAAACATCTCAATCTGATGCTTACAATCAAAGTTAAGCAATTCTGTAGTAAAAGCTTGACGATCCTCATAGTCAGCTTCAATTGGATTAACGCCTCCAGTATAATTCATTAAAGGGCTGTATTCTTCTCTAAACCCTGGTCTTAATGGATCTCCATCAGAACAGACAGTAGGTACAGAAGTTGATTCATAACAACCTTCCTGGAATTGACATGGTGATGGATAACATCCTATTTCTCCAAAACCATTATTTGGATTAACACTAGCTATAAATGCTATTCCATTGTACTCACAACTTCCTAAAGGAATAAATCCAGTAGATAGTTCAAATTTCTTTTCATTTCCTTTTATATTAGTAACAACAAGACCTTGACCATCTTCAGTAAGTAGTCTAATGTTCATAGCACCAACCATAACACTATTATCTAACTTAAGATAGTTGGTATCAAGATCTAAGCCATTAAGAAATTCATTAATCGCTAGTCTTTTATTTTGTGGTGATTGTTCTTGTTGTTTAGCCATTAATATGTGATATCTTTAAATATTTTAATGTGTGGAATGATATTAGCTACACACATAGCAATCTCATCCATATCATTTCTACTTAGATCACGATAATTGGCTTTAGCTTTAGTCCATTGTTTATTCCATTCTATTTGGATGTACTCCCATCTTGTATGGTCAATTTTACCAGCTACATAATCGGGAAACAAAAGTTTGGTTAAACAATACCAATAACATGCATCTTCGTGTCCCTTTTTAATAATTGGATACCCATCTGGATCTGTTGGGAATGCCAGATATTCTAATTGAGCTGTAAAATTATCATGAGGAAAATTAAGATAACAACCATCGTTATGAAACTTGGTTTTACATCTTCCTCTATAAACACTCAATATCCTATAAACATCACAAGGAAGTTCTGCTTTCTTATTTTCAACCTTTAAGTCTGCCTTTTTTTGAGCAAACGCTTCAAATTGTCCAATCTTCTTTTCTGCCTCTGCACACCATTCAACTACATCAAAAACATCAAATTGTAATTCCTTGTAATCCCTAGCTATCTTATTAGCAATAGACTTAGCTGTTCTATATTTAGTATTTGCCGCCATTGTTAATTTCGTTACACATTATATTTCTATAATGCTGATTAAATCTAAGCTTATAATTCTTTTTAGCTGTTTTCAACTCTTTCTTACTAAGCTTTAAAATAGGACTATATACACTACCTGAAGTCTCTATACTGTAAACATAATCCTTTCTATTTGGATCAGCAGTATCAGCAATAGTCATATATCCAAAATTCTTTCTTGGTAAAACAAAATAATCATTTTTTATCAAATCATCAGCAATCATTTGCATCATATCCGTAAACATATCTTTTGCTATTTGTTTACCTTTTCTTTCTGTTTTAGTTCTACAAACCTCTTTAAAGCTTTTAAATGGAGACTTAAATCTTTTTATATTAAGAATGTCCTCCACATTATTTCTTATGTAGTAAAAGCTACCAGTATCAAACCAAAATCTTTTTAATTTCATGGTCTACTATTAAAATTTCCCATTAAATTATATAATGTAGGCTTAGGTTGTTCTATTCTAGTGGCATCTGGTTGGTTCATAATCTGTTGATTCAATTTAAACACTTTATTTCTTTCACTCTCATACCACTCATCTTGCCTTCTTTTTATTTCAGCTTCAATAGCTTTTACTTGATTATCTATTCCAGTTTGTTTAGCTGTATATACTGATTCAGCACCTTTTAACCAATCTTGATAAGCTTGATTGCCTACATAATGTGCATATAATACAGCATCATCTCCTCCAGGAATAGGATTTCCAGGCATATCTACACCGGGATAACTTTTATCTTTACTATAAGTAGAATTCCAAGTATGATCTTGATATCCATAACCACTAAATTCAGGAGCATCTCCATAACCCAACATAGATTGTCCCTCTACATTTCCACCGTAAATTCCACTATGATGAACACCACCTCT
>TARA_R100001594_G_scaffold87796_2_pt1 | contig 49886 bp, 56 predicted proteins | sample TARA_R100001594 | Tara Oceans TARA_R100001594 (sample SAMEA2622752) | marine metagenome | biome: marine biome (ENVO:00000447); feature: marine epipelagic mixed layer (ENVO:xxxxxxxxx); material: "saline water (ENVO:00002010), including plankton (ENVO:xxxxxxxx)" | depth 150 m | reverse complement strand
ACTCATTTAAAGCTTGTAGCAAATGCAGACACAGATGACTATGCTACTTTTTCTCTTGCAGATACAGGTGATTTAACTATATCTACTGTAGGTGATGGAACTACAGATTCAGATTTAATATTTGATGTAGATGGTTCTATAGAATTAAATGCAGATAATATGGCTACAGGAATTACTTTTAAAGATGCAAGTGCTACGGTTGGAAGTATTTCAGCTCATCATAATGCCTCTTGGTTTGTTTTAAATGAAAATGGTGGAGCATCTACTGTTGATTATTTTGCTATTGAATGCTTAAATCATGGTGCAACTGTATTAAAGACTATAGATAATGCTGCTGCTGCTGCTCATCTTACTTTAGATGCAGATGGAGATATAACATTAGATTCATCTTCAGGTAATTTTATAACTATGAAAGATGGTACAGAGTTTAGTGTAGCTAATTCAGCTTATGCAGGGATGATAGTTGGATATACTTGTATAAGAAATGCTACAGGTGCAAGTTATCATAATTATATAACAGTAGGTACTTCTTTTGCTACATTACAAACTTATCAAGGTACAGATGTTTCAATAGTATTTAAAGCTCCTCCAAGTGGCAATGTAGAGATAGCTTTTAGTGCTTGTGTTTCAGCTTCTTCAAGAGAAGTAAACTTTGCTTTATCTGATAATTCTACTTACAATGAATTAAATGCAATACATACTTATGATGATTTTAACTGGAAATCTGATGAAACAGACCATGACACTATAACCGTTAGATTTGTTGTAACAGGATTAACAGCTGGTACAAGTTATACTTACTATATAGGAGCTAAAGCTTCATCTGCATCTGCATATATATATCATGGAGCTGATAGAAGTGATGATAAACATTCTCCACCTATAATTGTTAAAGCAGTTGCATTGCCTGGAACTATTACAACTGGAGAGTAATATGAATTGGTTCATACGAAATAATAGGGATAAATTACAATATAAATCTGGAGTATTTAAATGAGTTATAAATATTGGGATCCTCAAACTCAGGCTATAGATCAATATAAAGCAAGTCAGAGGAAATTAGCAGAAGAACAAAAAAGAAAAAAAGATGAGATACCTATCAAAATAGGTCAGTATGGAATGCAATTAACTGATATGTTGAATAAAACAAGTGATACTGCTATTAAAAATTTAGGTATTGTAGAGAATAATCCAACTTTATTTCAATATGATGTAGGTCATGGAATGCTTGAATCTGTTGATGGTAGACCTGGATATTTTGCTAATGCATTTAGAACTCCATTGCAAAGAATAGATGTTAAACCAGATGTTACAGTATCAGCTGCTAAAGAAGCATTAGGTGATAATTGGGATAAGTTCCTTACAGAAAAATATAATGTAGATCCTGCAAAATTTAGTTCTATAACAGATATTTCTCCAAATTCTACTATAGCACAGGAAATAGGAAGTATATCAAGTGACATGCCATTAGATGAAGCTATTAAAGCAGGTGGTAAAGATATATTAGGTGAAGGTGGTAAATCTTCATTGGGTACAGCTGGTAAAGTGGCTTCAGGTGCAGGCATGGTTATGTCAGGTATTAGTGCTGTAGATGAATTTCAAAAAGGAAATACTATGGAAGGTATACATGATGCAATTAGAGTATCATATCCATGGCTTTCAGCAGCAGGACCTTACGGATGGTTAGGTATGGGTGTAAACGAATTAATAGATATATTGTTTTAGGAGATAATTATGGCAAAACAATACAAACAAAAAGTATCAGAAGGTACAACTGGATCAGAAGCAAGAACTTGGAGTGGTATAGAAGGAGAAACATTAAATTTATCAGGTAGAAGAGGATGGTGGGGAGGAAGAGGTGCTCCCGGTGGTCATACTAAAAAAGAATTTGGTTGGAGACCTTTGCAAGGTAAATGGGGATGGCTTGGTAGAACAAAACCTTCTGCTGAAAGAGAAAAAGCTGTAATAGAAAAAAGAGAAAAAATTCAAGATGAAGCAAAAGATATAAGGTCAGAACAATTTACATATAAATCAAATCCATATGATAAAGAAAATTATAGTGGACAAGGTCTTGCTCAAGGATTTGTAGATAGTACATCAGGTGATTTAAGTAAAGAAATGCAAGATTTAATATCTGCAAGAGATATGATGGAATCTAAACTTGGTCAATATTTAGGTGGTAGTTTATTATCAGACTTAGAAGGTGAACATGGATTAAGGTCTGATGAATTTGATTGGACTTCAACTATGGAAAGTCAATTAGACGATTCTATAAAAGAAGGTCAAGAGGGATTAGAAGCTGCTGATGTTAGAGATAAAAGTTTAGAAGAACTTAGAAGAACTACTGAAGAAGGTATGAAATCTCAATTAGATGCCAGTTCTGCATTATCTAATTTAGAGCAACAAAGAATATCAAGTGGTATGGCTTATCATGGTGGATTAGAATCTCAAAGAAGAGGTATTGATGTTGAACAGCAAAAAGTTCAAAGAAAAGGTGGATATGATTTTGCAGAAGGTTCTGAAAAAATAAAAGGTGATTATGACAGTGCAATAGGGGATTTATTAAGTGCATTTAAATCTGATGTATTAAATCCATTTTTAGGAGCAAGAGAGAAAATGGAAGATGTAACAGGAACAGCTATTGAAGGATATACAAAAGATTATGCAGATCCTTCAAGAGGAACAAGAGGTGCATTATCAGATTTATATCAAACAGGTTCAGCATTTGATAGTTATCGAGATTTTATTGGTGGTTATGATCAAAAGTTTAAATTAGGTCATCGAGGTGATTATATTGGAGGTGCTGCTGGTGATATATTAGAAACAGCAAAATATGAAGCTGGTAGAAGTAAAGAAAATTTAGCAAAAGAATTTCCAACTTTAAGTCAAATATTAAAAAAGGCATAACATGAGTAATCCACAAGACGATATATTCAGAGCGTTAGATATGTTAGTAGGTGCTGGTACTAAGATAGTAGCATCAGAGAATGCAAAAGCAACAGCATTAGCAGCTCAAAACCTTTCTGCAACTATGCAAGAGAAGAAATGGGAACGTGAAGATATGTTGTTAGAGAATAAAAGACAATATGATTTGTCTGTGGATAATACTCAAAACTTAATTAGGGATGTAGATTATCTTGAAAAAGAGATATACAAGTTAGGATTGTCACAAGAGTATCAAGATGCATTGCCTAAAGAGTTTAAAACTGTAGAATTTGATAATACATTAAATGCAATTAGTCAAGAGAATAGAAAAAACTTAGAAGGTTCTTATGCAGCAATAAATGAGAATATGACATCAATGGAAATTAATAAAGCAAATGCTTATAACAATTCTGTAAAATTAAAACATTTAAATAGACTTGCAAATGAATATCAACAAGGTTCTGAAATGTACAGTAAAGTTGCTGATATTGCAGGTGTTTCAGGATTAAGAGATTTATCAGATGTTGAAACATTTATTGAAAGTCAATCAAAGACAATGCAAACTGAACTATCATCTGCTCAGAAAAAAGGTTTACGTGCTAAAGATTCTGAACATTGGAAAAACAATATCACTAAAGTTACAGGAGATGATAGAATAACATTTATTGACCATACTACAGGTAATAAAGGTGAAGTTTTATTAAATCCTAATGAAACTCAATTAGAATCTGCTTTAAATGAAGCTTCAAGAAATGCAAATAGTAACCAATTATATATGTCTTTAGAGTCTACTTCAAATATGATTAAAAATACTGAACTTAAAAATTTAAGAGGAATTGATAAATTGTTTGAATCAGGATTACAAGGAAACCTTGATGGGTTTGTAAATCCTGGTAGAAAAGGTGCTTATACTAAACAAGAAATACAAGAAATAAACGGTATAATTAAAATTGCTCTTGAAAACTTTAAACTTGGATTAGATAATGATGTATTAGATGGTGTACCATTACATAATATGAATCCTGCTAAATTATATAATACATTTTATGACCAAGAAGAACTATATAAAAAAGGTGGTAGTGTTAATATTTACGGATTAAAAGATGCTCAAATAAATGAATTAGATTGGAAATTTTTTGGTGATGACGCTAAATCATCTCAAAAGATAATGTTCTACAATTTACTTAATTCTTATAGGTTAAGTGAAATAATGTTAGGTAATAATCCAAATCAAGTATCTGAATCTGATGAAAAAGTAAATACTAAAACTATAGAAAAACAAATAGAAGGAAAAAAGAAAGATAAAGCATTAGAAACTCAAACTGTTGATGATCCTTGGTTGGAAGACTATAGTAATCCAGACAATTTTAAACTCTAAAATATTAATAAATGCAAGATTATTTAACTAAATTTGAACTCGCTCAAGAGCTAAGAAAAGCTTATCCAAATAGATATGAAGGATTAAATGATGAAGATGTAGTAGCAAATGCTATAAGTCAAGACCCTGGATTTAAGGATATGTTATATCCTGACCCTGGTGTAGGTACGATATTAAAACATAATATAGTAGACCAAACTAAACACACTACAGATTTAATTGTTCCTTATACTGCAAGGTCATTAATTGAAATGCTTGATCCATTATTTGGTGAAGGCGCTGCAACATCAGATATACCAGATGGTATTGGTCCTGATTATACATCTCCTTATGCTCAACATTTAAAAAGTACTCCTTTTGGTGCAGAAAGAGAAGAACCTGTACCTACATCTAATCCTGTTGAATTAGGTAAACAATGGGCTGACAATTGGATAATAGAATCATCTAAACAATACAGAAAAATGATTGATGATGATCCTAAGTTATCTGCTTATCATAAATGGGTTGCTGATGCTAAATGGTCAGATGAATGGCATAACCCTAAGATGTATTTAAATGCAATAACAAGTGGTATTATGTCATCAGCACAAGTAGGTGCAGTAACAGCAATAACTGGATTAGTAACAAGGAATCCTGCTTTAGCTGTACGTGCTGGTTCTACAGTTATGGCAGCTTTAGAAGGTGGAAGTTCTGTTGAAGGTGCATTGCATTATCTTACTCAAGACTATGAAATAAGTCCTGAAGAAGTTAAGCAAGATATGGATAGGTTTAAAAAATCTGTTATAGAAGGTAATACTGATAATGTTTTAACTCCTATCCAAATGAGAGATATAGTTATGAAATATTTTAATGATAACTATGTTCAAACAGAAGATAATAGACTCTTAAGTAAAGGTCTATCTGAGGAAGAAGCTATAGACGCTGGAATGTTTACTTCTCTTATGGTTGGATGGGGTAATGCATATTTAGAAAGAACTCCTTTAAAATTCTTAACTGAATCCACTATGGGTAAACAAGTTAGAAGAAACTTGTATGATAATGCATTGTCTAAAATAGGTAAACAAATAAGAAAGATACCTATTCATAAAGGACTTTCAAGAACTAACTCTCCAGGATTTAACAAAGCATTAAATGTAGCGGCAAGTGAATTTGCTACAGAATCATTCCAATATTTAAATCAAGTTGCACAAGAAACTTCACCCTGGGGATTTAGAAGAGAATCATTTGGTGAAGAATTTGATTGGGATGATGCAATTACAAGTGCAGTCGGTGGTTTTGGTGGTGGATTCACTATATCTGGTATAGGTCAATTAGGTGTTAAATCAGGTATATATGATAATATAAAAAATTCAAGAAGAATGCTTAGTGGTCAATTAGAACCTGGTGAATTTATCACTAAAAAAGATAAAGAAACAGGTAAGTGGAGAATGTACCACAAACTTGAAGATGGTAATTATGAAGCAATTGATGATGAAACTTTAGTTAATCACAAAGGTGAGTCTATATCTACATCATTTGATAAGAAATCTGAAGCATTAAATGCTATAAGAAGAATCGAAACTATAACTGACAATGCAAGAAGACAACAATTCTTAGTTGATAATAAAGACATTATAAATGCTGAAGTATCACGTGAAGGTAACAAAGTTATTGTCACTAAAAATAATAAAGTAATATCTACTAAAACTTTAAAAGATGAAGTAAAAGCAAAAGAAACAGAAAATAATTTAAAGAAAAATATAAAAACTCTTAATAAAATCAATGAAGAAGAGATTAAATCTGGTGGTGATAAATTAGAAAATATACAAGATTATGCAGATGAATCAGAACAATCTAATGTTATTGCACTTAGAACTTTCATGGGAGAAGAATCAAGAACAGAAGCAGAACAGGAAATTGCAGATAATTTAGGTGAAGATTTATTTGACAATCCTATTAAAATAAGACAAGTACTTCAAAATAGAGGGTTTAATTCTTTAAAATCTGCAGGTATTGAGACTGATGTATTCTTAGATGAAATAGAAAATACTTGGGGTGAAAATATACGTAATGAATTTGAAGGTTATTTAGAAGAAGAAATATATGAAGAAGAAATATCTGATGAAATTCTTGAAGAAGAAATAAGTGAAGAAGAAACTATTGAAGCTGCTGAAAGTGATTTAATTAGTGATGAATATGCACCAGGAGAACAGATAGGACTTGATTTACAAGAAGGTGAAACTGTATCTCAACTACCTAAGTTAACTAAAGTACCTGAGTTTCTTAAAGGTAAAACTGTAGATGAAGTTAATACAATAATATCTGAGATAGAAGAAGATTTAAAAACTGCTAATCGTATGGATAAAGTTGTATTTGAAGGTAGAATAAACCAAGCAAAACAATACTTAGAAGATATAACTCCAAGAAAATCTATTGTAATGGCAGGTCCTTCAGGTCAATACAAATCTAAATTATCAGATAAAACAGTAGATCCTAAATTATCAAGTTTAATTTTAGAATGGACTCCAGAACCTCAAGGCGATACAAAATATAAACAGAAAAAAAGTTTATCACCAATTCTTCCAGAAGCAATGGATGTAGGGTTAGTAAACTATGTTCTAAATTATTTATATAAACAACCTGAAGGAACTTCAATAAGTATGTCTGAAATTTTAGATATACTCGTTCCAGATAGTCGTTCTGAAAAAATATCTAAAGGTAAATATAAAAAAGTAAATGCTAATGTTAAAGTTAGACAAAGAGTTGCAAGTAGTCTCGTAAAGAAATTAAACAAATTAATGTATGATGTGTATGGTTATAGTGTATTAATGCAAGGGACTGATGAAAAAGGTAAAGTGATTACTACTGGTGGTAATATTTATCAATTAAATTTTGAAAACTATAGAAAATTATTAAATCTTGTTAAAAGAAAGTCTCAAACATCAATTGGTGAAATATCAGATAAAGAGAAAAAGGAACGTGTTAAAAGAACTTTTGAAGATATACTTGACAGATTCCAAACTAAATCAGGTCAAAAAGTAAAAGTAAAATATATTGATGATAAAAATGAAAGATATTCTGGTGAATTTGACCCTGTAACTAATACTATTACAATTAATCTTGCATATGCTAACGAAGGTACTGCATTTCATGAGTTATCACATCCATTTATAACTTCATTAAGAAAGTCTAATCCTGCATTGTTTGATGAGATATATAATGAAGCTATGGAATCTCCTCAATTTAAAGAATTAAATCAAAAAGTATATAATAAATATTTTGGTGAACTTACTGAAAATCAATTAAAAGAAGAAATTGTAGTACATGCATTAGAGATGTTAACTAAAAGACGTTATTCTCCTAAGTCTAAGTTTAGAATTGCAATGGAGAAGTTTGTTAATTGGATTAAAGAAATGCTATTTGGTAAAAAGGCTTTTTCTGAATTTAATGTAGGAATGTCTTTAAATGATATAGCAAATGCATTGTTGAGTGGTGAAAAACGTATTGAAATATTTGATTTTGATGGTCAATTACAAGCTCAAGAATTAAATGTAGAAGTACATATTGATAATGATTTTGATATATCATTAAAGGATCAAATACCATTAACTCAAGTATATGAACAATCAGAACAATCAAAAGAATCTGAAGTTGCAATATTAATAAATCAAGTAGTTGAGGATTTAGAATTATTTATAAAACAATTTGATAAACCATTAGAAATACCTCAATATGCAGAATCTTTAATAAAAGAAAAATGGGAAAAATATGTAGATAACTTAACTCCTGTTAGGAAAAATTTCTATGATAGTGATAAGTTAAAACAGCAATCATTAAATGTTACAGATCAAAAAACTCTTGAAAACGAAATAGACTACTATTTTGAACAAGCAACAAGTCAATTCACTTTTAAAAGAAATTTACCTGAAGAGATAATAGAAAAAGTTAAAACAAGTTTTGGTCAAAACTATGGTAGAATTGAATTATCTTATAAACTTTATGATGTTCTTGAAAAAAGAGGTGGTCAAAAAATTGATATTAATAAACTATCTCGCATTGATACTAAGAAACTTATTGCAAAAAAAGATAAATTTGATATAACAGGAAAACCTATTCAACAAAAAGGTGATATTTCTTATGTATCATCAATTAAGAAAAATGAACAATTACATATACTTAATTTTATAAAATATTACAAAAAAAGATTTCCTAAAGATTCAACCCCTAAAGCATCTAAAGTATTAAGAATATATCGTGATTGGAATAATAAAAATTTTCCTTTATATTGGGCTAAAGAAAGTCATTATAGTAATACTTATGCATCTCATTATAAAGCATTTAGTGGTAATAATACTTCTGGTGAAACATACAGAATAAGTTTTATTAGAAATAATGAAGTTTATACTGGTGGTCTACATGGTGATATGAAACATTTTGGTGGATTTCAAGGTCATGGTATAGGATGGTATGCTGTTAATCTTTATACAGATAAAAATGGTAATACAGTTCCTTTATTACATGAATTTCAATCAGATACACAAGACCATATCAAATCTTCACTTTTATCAATTGATAAAGATAAAATACTTTCTGAAGTAAGTTTAGAAGAAGATGGAGATGTAACTAAAAAACTTATAATCTTATCACATGAATTTTTAAATAGAAATTTAGGTTATAATAAATTAAATGATATATTTGATAATATTTCTCCTACTGAAATTTTAAGAGAAGTTGAATTGAATTACACTGATTCTAATGGATCGCCTGTAACTAAAAAACTTACAGGAATTAATTTCTCTGGTATTCGTACTTCTAAAGATTTAGCTGCATTAGTTATAGACTATTTAACTAACAGTAATGATGTTTCTTGGATTAATTTTATTGATAATTTTTCTATTAATTACAGTTCATTAAATTTTGCTGAATATTCATTAAGCAATGCATTAGGTTCTGTTGAAAATATGATAGATAAATATGAAAATACTCTTTATAATTTAGGAAAGGCTTGGTTTAAAGAATTTTTAGGTAGACAGTTATTATCTTCAAAAGGAAATAAAACTAAATTACAAGACTTCTTAGACTTTTATAGAAAGCATGATTTCTATCAAATGAATGATCCATTTAGGGTAGGAAAAACAGATATTAAATTTATAGAAGAATATGATGGTGATTTAAATAATGTCTTTTATAAAGAAGCATTACGAATAGCTGATTGGATTAAAAGTAAACCAGCAATGGTAGGTAAATGGAGTCCTAATTTTATATCAGGTTCATTTTGGGATGTATTTATGCACTTTCAATTTGAAATAAGTAATAATCGTTTTAAAGATTTAAAATTTGAAGGATGGTGGTTTAATACTTATAATAAAATAAAAGACGAATCTAAAGAAAGTAAAAAAAGTTACATTAATGATGTCAATGCTCATAGAAAATTAAAATGGATACATAATTCGATTCAAAAAGAAGGAATAGAATATGCATGGAAAGAATTAGATAAATTTAAACTAAGAGAATTTTTAAGAATATTTGCAACCAGCTATTTAACTATTCTAAATAGTGATAAAATGCAAAGTTTAAAAGATACTGATTTAGGTTCGTTATATGATTCAAGAAAAGAAGAATTTCAAAATACTATAGATGAGATTGAAGATTTAGAAACATGGAATAACGAATGGTTTCCTCGATTAATATCTCATTCAATAATGCATGTTAAAACATTATTCCCAGGAATAGATGAAGTGCAAGTTAATAATTGGATTACAAATAGACAGATTCAGGATAACGAATTAGCTTCAGGATTATATGCAACAAAAGATGAGAGAAAATATTCTATTCTAAATAGAACAAGTTTAGGTACAACAGATTTTAATGGAAAAGAAAGCCAAGAATCTTTATTTAAATTAGCTTTGTCTGATAATGAAGGAACATCAATATCTCCATTGAAAGAAGTAGTTGAAGATATTGTAGACAGTCCTTTAAGTTCAATTTCAAGAAATAATCCTAAATTTGAACCTTTATATGATGCTTTAGTTGAAATTACAAGTAATTTATATAGTAAACATAGATTTGATACAAATGGAGAATACTCACCAAGTAATCTTGCACGTGCTTACCGTATGGAAAGTTATGAAACTTATACATTTGGTAGACTTACCAATAAAATGATAAAAAATAATTTATTAGCTGATGAAGTAATACCAGTATATGAAACTATAGGTCGTTATTTTAATAATGAATTATCTTTTAAAATTAAATCATATGAAGAAACGTCTCGAAAACCGATTAATGTAAAAGGTATAAAAGATGGAGCTTTTAGAATTGCTTTAAATAAATTTGCTAAAAAATATAAATTAAAAATTACTCATAGACCTCTTGACGGAAATCCTAAGTTAACAGGATTATTTTTACAAGGATTACAAAATAAAACTACAGATGATTTAACTATTAAAAGATTTAGTAAGTTATTAGACGAAAGAAATGATGGGTTAGGGGAAGTTTCTTCTGAAAATCAAGTAGTCATAGAGGCAATGCAAAATGTTGAGCGTACAGGTTCAAGTTTTGCTTTAAGAAGAATATACAACAATGCATATAAACACATGCAAAGACTTGCTAAGACAAGATTCGGTAAAAAAGGTAAAGTTGATTTAGTTGCTTTTAGGGCTTCCATGTTAGATGCATTGCCAGTAGAATTAGAACAATCGTTTGGTGAATGGTATGTAGATAAATTTGGTACTAAAGAAGAGAAAGAAAATGTAAAATTATCTCCTATAGATAGAATGTTACAGTCTTTAGGTATACAAAAGGAAGATGTTTATCTTGAACCAGACGATATAGGTTCTGAAGTTAGAATTATAATGGATGATATACGTGAAGGATTAGATGATTTAATAGAAAAGAAACAATCCAATGAACGTGAAATATCTATAAATGAGTTGTCTTATTTTCATGAATTAGGGTTTAGTATTCCTAAAGGTAGAATAGGTATTATACGTGGAAGAGCTAAACTTAGAAGTTTTAATGAATGGTTAAATGAAATAGTTCCTAAACAATTAAAGATGTCTGTAAGACAATTGACTGAATCTCAATTAAATGGGTTAAAAAAGTTCTATTACAGAGTAGATTCTTCTGTTAAAGTAAATGATAAATTTAAAAATGACAGAGATAATTATACTTTAAAAATAACTAATAGAGGTATTGAATTAAGGAAGAAAACCGATGTTAACTTACGAACAAATAACAAAAATTCTAAATACGAAAAAACTACTTTATATGAATACAATAAACAGAAAGGTAGATTTAAGTTTATTAGTGGTAGCGATGTATATGTTCATGGTAGACCTGTAACACTTGAAAATGGTAAACAATTTTTTCCATTAGTAGAAAAATATGATTTCTTAAATCCTAAATTCAATAGAGAAGGTAAGTTAATATTTGATATAAATATCTTATCTGATATACTTGAAAAGAATAACATGGCTATTGCATTCTCAAGAGGTGATAGTTCTAAAATTGCATTAGTTGACATTACAGATAACCATAAGATAATGGCTCAAAAGGCTGTAGAATACTGGCAAACAGAATTAGATTCAGGATTTATTACTCAAGAACATATGGATAACTTCTTAAGGGAAGGTGTTAATCGTGCTTCTGAGATTGCAGTTTATGAAGCAATTAAAGATGTTTATCCATTCTATTTACTTGACCCTAAAGGTGGGGCTAATATATTTAAACGATTAAAGATACCATTTACTCCTGTAACTATTGCAAAAGATTTACCTAATATGTCTGTTAAAGTATTTAGTACTAAACGTAAAGATGGTAAATGGAAGAAAATATCATTTGTTCATGGTGATAAAGTTACAGATGCAATACAAACTATTGAAGGTGTTGGTACTAAATATATTGGTGATGGTGCTACTATAACATCTAAAAGATTCTTTAATGAATCAAGTAAAACTGTTGGTATGAGAAAGGGATTAAATAAATCTAAAACTGTTATATACGACAGACTATTAGATAATGTATTAGCAGTAAAACATCAACACTTTTTACCTGAACCAGGTCTTGAAATATGGGAAAATCATGGTAAGAAAAATGCTAAGTTAATTGCAAGAGTGCAAACAAGTGGTAAAATAATAGATGGTGATGGTAATTCAATTGATTTCTTAATGACACGTGATGAAGCTAAAGTACTTGACGGTTATATGGAAGACGAAATATTTGAAATACCTGGTAATACTATAGGATTTATTAAATTTGATGAACATAACCCTCAGTTTGCTAAACATGGTGTGCAATGGTATAATCATGTAAATGATAAAGAATTATTAGACAAAGTTAAAGAAAAGATGTTACCTGTTATTAATGCTGGTATGAGAGAATTATTTAGATTAGGTGTTAATACAAAAGCAGGATCCTCAGTCGAAAAAATTAAAAGAAAACTATCTGAAATACAAGGTATGGATGATGAGTCATTTGTATCTACTTTAATAGAATTGTCTAAGTTAGGTGCAGGAATGCATCAATCTATAGAACCTATGTTAGATGTAATACTACAAACTAAAGTTGCTAAGAATGTATTGAAACAAGGAAATCAAGTTGGTACAAGAGTTGATTTAGTTCCTAATACTATGGGTGATTTAGACAGAGGTGAAATTGCTTTAGCAAGAAATAATGCAAGAGCAATATTTGTTAAATATGCACAATCAAAAGGTATATCAAGAGCAGATGCATTAAATGTAAGTATAGAAGAAATTAATGAATGGTTAGAAGAAAATCCTGTAAATGTATTTGTTACAAGATTCCCTGTTCCTCATGTGGCTGGTGCTATGATGGCAAGAGTAAAACGATTACATGAAAGAGATGGTTTAATTGAAAATAATCCTTATGATGTATATGCCAGATTTGAAGGTGATAATGATGGTGATGAAGTACAGGTTGAATTTTTACCTCCTGATGTTGAATCTGAATTTGTAAGATTCTTTGATGGTATAAAACATAAAGGTATTAATCTTGGTAAATATGCATCTAAAAATGTATTTGATTTATCAGATAAAACCGATAGATTGAAATTGATTGAAAGTATTACTTTCGGTAAAAAAGGAATTGGTGAAATATCTAATGTACAGAATGTATACGGACAGTTAGTTAAATCCTTCAAAGGTGCAACAATAGGTGGTATGAGAGTATTACTTAAACAACCTAATGAAATGGTAATAGCAAATGAAATGGTATCAGATGGTAAGCCATTTAAAGGTACTGTTTCAGAATACTTAAGAATATATCTTCAAGCTGCTGTAGATAATGCAGAGTTTATGTTGTTAGGTGAATGGCAATATAATCAACATGAATTATATAGTCAATTATTTAAAATGGAAGATGGTTCTCCTATACCTAATGAAATATATAATGCATTGTATCCATTGATAGATATACACAAGATACCTGGTAGAATAAGAAATGGTTATGATTTTAATAATGGTCAGTACAGATTATCTACTACTATACAAGAAAGTTATAAATACTATACATTTATAGAGGATAAAGTGGGATATTGGAGTCAAAGAATTGATTTTGATTTATCTAATGTTGATATAACATCAGAAACTTCTCCTATAGAAGATATTGCTTTATCTCCTTATTTAATGCAACAAGAAATTATAAATAAATATGACTTAATGGGGTATGAAGATACTATATTTAAGTTAATGTATGATGTGCATAAGAATGCTCACATGGATGCAACTAAGATATTAGGTAAAGAATATATGCCAAGTATCTATTCTAAACTACAAGACGAAACAATTGATATGAAGAAAGAAATCAAATTGGGTGAGTCTTATACAACTCAAATGGGTAATAGTTTTTATAAAATACTGGAACAATTAAAAACTGTAGGAGCTCAAACAGTTGATAGGAATGAAGATTTAGTTGCATGGAAAATGAAATTTGATAATGAATTTAGAAATATGTCAGAAGCTGCTCAAGTTGCAGCAACATATAAATTCTTAATTGGGTGGATAAAAGCAGGTGAGGGTAAACTAATGACTAATATTGCACCTAAAGTATTTCCTCCTTCTACAACAAGTAAAGTTGAATATCAATTACTACATCCTGGAGTATTAAAAAAATTCTTTAATGAATATAATAATATAATTTCAAACTCTGAATTAAGAGATAAAACTAAAGGTAAAAACGTGCCTCATTATCAATCATCAATAGAAATAGTAGAGAAAGTCTGTGGTATATAATGTCTTCATGTGATAAAACAAAGAAACATGTTACACAAATAGAGTTATTTGACTTAGCAAAAGAAGAAATGTCTGAGAAAGACATACGTGATTTAGGTGGAGATAAAAATGAATTGGATTCTATTGCTAATGATATATTAAAAACAGATAAACCTGTTAATGAAGTTACTTTAAATGAAGTATTAAATAAACGGTATGGAAGACATGCTGAAGGTGAAAAAATATCTAAAAAAATACTGATGTTAGTTAATTCAAATCCTTCTATAAAAAAGTTAGTTCAAGAAGAAATGGTTCTTAGACTACCAAAAGATAAAAGTCGAATCAAACATAGTTCTAAAGGTGTTCCTCTTTTAAGTTCTTTACCAATTAGTTCATTAAAGGTAATCTATCGTAATGCATTGTCAATGTCAAGAGCTGGTGTCGGACAGAATTGGGGTAGAGGACTTGTTGGTAGTTTAAATATAGAATTAAGGACTCCTAAAGAATTAGGTAAAATGGAACAGACAGGTGCTGTATATGAGATGGTAGATACTATGCAACGGTTGTCTGAGAGAATTGGTAGTAGTATAAATGACTATATGTTCAAACCTAAAGGTAAGACTAAATCTGGTAGAAATTATGGTATGCATGATGTATATCAACAAGTTAAAGACTTAGACAGATTTTTATTGAGGAGTAATATAACTGATAAACGAAGCAAGTTGGTTAGATTATTTACAATGCTATCTAATAATTGGATTACTTATGGTAAGGATGGTCAATTATATATACATAAAGACTACGGACCTACAGGAGACAAATATCAATCTACAGGTGACCCAGTATATGCATTTAAAAATCCTGTATTATTAAAGGATTATGCACCTCCAGGAAAAGAAAAAGGTCATTACTACATACCTATGACTGATGAAATGAATAAAGGTATGCAAGATGCTATAAATAAATCTGATGCAGTAAATAAAGATGTTGTAGAATTTATTAAAAAAGAAATGCCTCGTTCTGTTGAAGCAATTATTAAATCTTTAAGTAAAGGATTACCTTCTTTAAGTGGTAAAGAAATAAAAGAAATGTTTTACTCTGAAGATCATGAGAAAACTGTTCAATATCAATCACTATCTAAAGAAGAAAAACGATTAGTTGATAAACTTTACAGTATATTCCAGGGTATGACAATGATTGAACCTGTAATATTTGAAGCTACACTATTCAAAGAAAAGAAAAATTATTTTCCTGTTATGTATGAAAAGATGTCATTTCCATTACTATGGGATGATATGTTAGTTCGTAAAGAACAAGAGATAAATGAAATTAACAATGCAATGGAAACTGCTGTAGGTTTAGATAGGATTGAATTAAAAAAGAAACTTAAAGAAGCAAGAAGTGTTATAAAACGTGGTACTTTTATTCGTGATAGAATGGATGAATATCCTCAAGATATAATGAATGATGTTACTATGCCTATTGCTAAAGATATAAAGCATATAGAACATATAACCAATGCAATTGATATAAGAAATATGAGAACAGATGATGGTGTATACTATACGTATTTAAAGAATATAGTAACTGCTGTTGAACGTAATCTTGCTACAGCAAGTCTTATAGAAAATTATATTAAAGCTAAATCAGACGGTGCAAGAGAGTATATAGAAGGTATATATAAAGTGCCATTTAATAGACCTGATACTCCTGCGAGTTTCTTAGGTCTTGATTATTCAACAGATAGTATAGTATCTAAATTAAATAATGTAGGTATTAATATATCTCCTGAATCTTATATGAGAAAAATGAGAACCTCTGCCAGTTGGTTAACTGCAAGGTATTTAGGTGGGATAGGAACAACAATACAGAATTATCTTGCATTAAATCAAAATTTAATTGATTATGGTATGGAAGCTATGTCTGATAGTTGGACTGAATATAGGGGTGATAATAATAAACATTGGAAAGATTTGATTAACAAATCAGGTATTGTAGAATTTCAGGATTTCTTTTCTAAATCACTTATTAACGAAATGGCAGCTACAGAATTAGGTACACAAACTTACTTGACAATAATAGGTGCATATTTAAACTTTTATATTGAAAGAAAAAAAGCAAAGACATCTAAACAACAATTACAAGCAGTAACTAACCTTGAAGAAAATATATCAAAAGCATTAAGTGAGTCTGATTTATTTATAACTGATCCTAAAGGATTGCCTACTGAAAAACGATTAAAAGATAGACTTAAGATTACTCGTTCAAAACGTTTAGGAAACATAATGAAGAAATATGTTAACTATGCAATTAATTATGAATATGAAATGAACAAGTCTATTAAAGGTATGAAGTTAAAAACTGTACCTTATAAAGTATTAGGTCGTTTAGCAAAAGCATGGGGAGAAGTAAGAAAAGAGCGTGGATTTACAATGGGTGATACTGAAGCATTTATTAGAAGTATTTCATTCGTTATAGGTGTTAGAGAAGCTCAAAAGATGGGTCATTTACCTCTTGGTAATCCCTGGGAGTTTACAGGTGATACTTTACAAAAAGCAATTGAGATAGGTCGTTCATATTCAAGATATACTAATTTTGGTTTATCAACACAAGATGTTGGTCAATTTAACTGGGGTAGTATGGGTAATATGATGGGTAAGTTTAAGTTTTGGTCAGAACAAAAGTTCGGTAGAGACCAAAGAATTATTAAAGATGCATATAGAAGTTTTAAATCATTAAAAAATATTGAGAATGATAACTTTGATTTAGCTGCTGTAGGTAAAGTGTTTAAGTCTTTATTTAATAAAAAATTAAGAGACACTAATCCAGATGCTGCTAAATTAAGAACATTCCTTATGACTCAAGGTGTTGCTACTATATTGTTTGATATGTTTTTATCACCTGTTGCATTTATACCACATCTTAGAAGTTATTCATATAGATATATGCCATCGGGTAAATATGTTAGAGGTGTAACATCTGATTATTTATCTATGATGTTGATGCCATTAACTCTTGCATTGAAAGGATTGTTTTATGATGACGATGATGAAGAAAATGCAATGGAAAGAAGTTTTACATATTATCTAAGAAAAACAATGTTTGGATTTGCACCAAACTGGGCATTTGAAAATATTTTATTATTCTTAGGTATGGGATTAGAAAATAACAAGATGATAAAAAATAAAGTAACATCAATTGCATCTCCATTTACACCAACTACAAGTAGTCAGTTATTACTTAGGAAATCTCTTGATGAAATTGCACCAGATTAATTAAAAAATATTAACCAAATCGCCCAAAGATAAAAAGATGTTATCGAAAAAAACATAAAAAATTGTATCCCTAAGTTAAATGATAAAAAACCTAATACCAACCATCCAAAAAATAATAATATCGCCTTAGAACGTGGATTTGGCATTATGCCTCTGTTTTACCCCCTATTTTAGACCTTAGGGTTAATAATATCGTCATTTCAGCTTCTTGTTGTTTACTCATGAATATTTCTCCGTTTTTTATTGGACATTGTTGAAATATTGCATTCATTTTCTTACCAAGTTGGTATGATTTTAATAAGTCACTTGGATTCTTTGTCATTGTTACCTTCTATAAGTTTTAAAAAATAATGAAAATTGATTACAGCATATGTTTTGCTATGATTTCTTTTAAAAACTAAAACAGGTTCTCTATCATTACAGTTTTCTTCTGCTTGTTCTAAAGATTTCCATATTTGTAGTTTTTCTTGATTTTTACACTCGAATGAACACTTTATCAATTTTTGAGCTGCAGGGGAGAGCTTGATGTCTTCACCAGACTCTCCCATGATTGCTGATTTTATATCGTCAGGTTCTAAACTACAAAAGGACTTAAGTAATTTATCCCTAACATAATTCTGCAGTCTTCTGCCTTTGCTCTTTTTTGAAGAAGTTCTCATCTACTACCTATATAAATATAAGCAACTTTACCTATCGACTAAAAGGCTTAATTGAGATGTCCTCTTCTTTGCTATCTCGGCATATTCAGGGTTCATTTCAATCCCTATCCATTTTCTACCAAGATTCTCTGCAACTTTACCAGTAGTTCCACTGCCAAAGAATGGATCAAGCACAGTTCCACCCTCAGGACAACCTGCTTTAATACAGGTGGCAGGAAGTTCTTCAGGATATGTTGCAAAGTGTGCCTCCCTTACGGAAGCGGTGTTAATTTCCCATACACTACGTTTATTTCGTGTAAGGATTTCCCCCTTCTCAATCTTTTCTCTTTCAGATGCAAAATAGTCGTCTTGTCTTTCTGAACTAATCGCATATTGACTATTTTCTTTATCTTTACGATTTTCCATATGATTATTTGCATAATATCGTTTTAGAGAAATATCTTTCTGAGGTTCTGCTATCGCTTTTGCATCGTAATAATATTTACTACTCTTAGTTAATAAGAATATATATTCATGTGTTTTACTTGGTCTATCGGTAACAGATTCAGGCATTGGATTATGTTTATACCATATAATATCTGAACGTATATACCAACCATCATCTTGCATTCTCAATGCACAGCGCCAGGGTATACCAATTAAATCTTTTTGTTTAAGATTACCTACAGGTTTATTAGGTTTACCCCATACAGTACCTTTTTCATGACGTTCAGCATCAATACCGTTACCACCAGCACCTCTACCACCTCCTATATATGTATCACCTAAGTTCATCCAACATGTACCTTCGGGTTTTAGTACTCTTTTTACTTCTTGAAATATCATGTTTAGGTTTTCTACAAACATAAATGGAGTAGGTTCTAATCCAAGACAACCAAACCAACCATTACATTTTTTACAGAATGCTGATTCAATATCTTTAGGATTTGCATCTCTTGATGGTCTATGCCATGTACTATCAGATGTATCGTTACGACCACTACCTTGACGTAATACTACTTTATCCCATTCATGATTACATGCATTGTCTCCTCCCCATAAACTCCCAGGAAGACCATAATCCCTGAGACCCCAATAAGGAGGAGAAGTTACACAACAATCAATAGATTCAGATTCGATTTCCTTTAGTTTTTCTAAAGAATTACCTATTAATATCATGTCTACCTAATGCTATGTGAAATAATTCTGGAGTTAATCGTTTTACATTACCTTTTTTGCATCTAATAGTCATTTTACCTACTTCATATTTACAGTGGTCTATTATCATATCAATTGTATCTGCAGGTAATTGTATACCTGATGTTTTAAATGCATTTTTAATATAAGATCTTGTGAATGTGCTTCTACCTTTGTTCATACTACCTTCTTTCTAACAGGGGAGGTATAGAAGGATTGAGTGTGGTAGTAGTTGGTGTGAAGACCTCCCCTATTATATTCCCAAACGTCTACGTAATTTACCAATAATTCCATCATATATCTTACCCATTTCTTTTAATTTATTGTCAAGATTTTCTATTCTAAGATTTAATTCGTGGAGTTCAAGTGCATGTTCTGTTAATATATCTCCAGTTGTTCTTGTCTTACTTTTTTCTTTTTTTACCGATTGTTTCTTTGTGGATTGTTTTTCCATGCTTTTCCTTTTTAACTTTTATGGAAGAATCGTTTACATTAATTAGGATAGATTCATCCATAGGATTATTATATAAATGAGGGTTAAACATCATATCTTCTAATAATGATTCTTTAACTTTTCCCATAGTCTTTGTTCCTTCTTGCATTTTTAAAGTCCCATTTCCAAACTGTTTTTGCACATTTCTCACAAATAGTTTGAGGTTCTTTATCAATTAATAAATCAACTATTGCAGGATGCTTGGGGAGTAGATAAGCATGACCTAACTCCCCAGAACATTTCTGACAATTTCCGTACTTTTTACCTAAGTACTGTATTGGCATTAATTAAGATGTATTTTATCTTTTGCATATTCCAATAAACCATCAGTTACATATTGATTGTTAGAATAATCTGCAGAAGTTTGTTTTTTATTATGCCAGAATAGATTAGTAGATGCATTTAATAAATCCCATCCTGTTTGTTCTTCATAATCAGATTCCATTAAATATTTATCTATAATTTTACCAAAGGTTGTCACAGGTAAGGTAGGAATATATTTAGAACGGATAGTAGATAATTCAAGTGTATTTAATCTACCTATTTCATTCAACCTTTTACATGCATTAGTAAAATCAACAAGATTCTGAGATGCATTATGCATTACATTAACTATCCCATCCATTTCTTTTTCCCATTCAATAGATGTATTATCATGTTTAAATCTTTTCTCAAAGAAATAATTCTTACTTGTCATACCATTAAGACATGCAAGTCTATTAGCAAAGAAAGAATAATGGAATCTCTTACTACCGTTATAACTATTCCACACAGCAATTCCTAATCCAATAGTATCACCTACTTCAACTTCTTCAGTTATATCATTTGTTGTCATACTATACATGAATTGATTACCATTAAAAAATTCTTTATTTTTCGACCAATGCATTCCACTTTTATCAGTTATTTCATGCAACATATCTACACAATCTGAATTAGGTACAAGAAGATAATCTCCTCCTACAACACCTACCTCTTTCCAATTAGATTTTTCATCAAGAGGAGTTTCAAGATGTATTGAGTATGCACTACTTTGTACACCATTAGCAACTAAAGGTATCTTTTTAATTTCTCCATAAGGGTTTAATGTGCTTGTATTCATTATTTTAGTCCTTTCGGGTATTCTTTGTATTTTAAGTTAACACCTGGTATAGATATACCATCTCTGAGGTCATGTAATAGAAGTTTTTTATCTAATTTCTTTACAGTTACTTCTTTCCAATAAGTCTCAGGTATTTTATCTTCATCAATTACTTCAACAGATGATGATTTCATTATTTTTATAGGGTTAAATTCATCATGTGATGGTAATTGTTCAGTTACAGAATAAGAATCTACTACTAATTGCTTTAATCTTTTCTGAGAGTATTCTAAAGATTTTATTGCTTTAGTCATCTTTTCTCTCATTTTCTTTGCAGCTAATAGTTTTTCTTCAAGAGTTCCATAAAACCAACTTACTCCATTTTCCTTTTCCTGTAACTCACTATATAACTCTGTTAATTGTTCATCTATCTCCTCTTCAGATAACCACATATCAACTTTAGTTAAAGCAATATCTTTAGCTATTTCGAGGAATGATCGGTGGGTAGACATTTGTACCTCCATGTATTTGTTGTTGAGTTCCAATCTTCAAACCTTTTACTGCAAGTATAGTATTAAGATTACCTCTTTCTCTATTTGCATTAGTTTTAATTGAAATTGTAGAAATATTACCTTGTGCATCCTTTTTAGGATCAAGTGACAACACTTTTGATGCATTGTATGCTATACGGAAAGAACCTTTTATAGTAGATACATTCATTCCTTCGTTAAATGCTGATTTAGTTATTTCACTTATTGCAATTACTATAATATTATGTCTAATAGCAATTTCAGTTATACTTCCACTTATATCATCTAATTTCATATTAGAATCATTATGTTTACTATTTAATAATCCAAGATGGTCTATAACTAATATCTCAGGTTTTACTTCTAACATAGAAATACGTTTCTCTAACTCAACTGCATAACATGAAGCATAATCAACATGAACCCAACTAAAGTCTGGTACCATACTACTTGAATTATTACGATAATGGTCTTTTAACTGTTGTTCATCCCAACCTTTTTCTATCATAATAAATCTACTCCATATCTGTCTTGGTGACATCTCCATTTCAAGAAAGTATGTTGGTTTTTTAAAGTGTGCTAACCAATTCATAACAATAGTAGTCTTCATAGATTTAGGAGGTGCTTGTATAATTACCAATTCACCAGGATATATAGGAAATTCACAATTATATAATGAACCTAAATCAAGAGGTTGTACATCACTTTTAAGAAAGTCTATTAAATTAGATTCCATATCTTGTGCAGTCATTAAAGTCTGTGATTTCTTAGATTTATATAATATACAGGTATTTTTACAGTATTTATCCATTATACTATCCATACAACCATAACGATAACCTTGACCATTATGTCCTTTATAACAATCAGTAACTATTCTTTCCATTTCTGATTCTTTAAAAGGATGTTCATCACTTGTTACTTGTTGTCTCCAATACTCCATCAGGACTCTAACATATTCTTCAGGGTATCTCCATCTTAACCATGCAGCTATCCTTAATGCAGTTTGATGTCTACTACCATAAGTTTGTCCTTTCATCATAGTAGCTATACAAGGATGTAACGTAGGATCAGTATTCATACCTATATCCTTTTTATAAGATATAGTTTGCTTTTTTACTTCACGTTCAAGAGCATCAAATACAGCATCTGATTCTATATATATTGGTTTAACATCTCTTCTTGGTTTAGAAGCAAGTGATTCAATTTGAAGTGGACTCATAGTCATTAATTCACTTTCTTTAATACAGATTTTCCATCTATTAGATTTAGTGTTTAAAGTATTATTTAATCTAATAAGTCTTGTTTTATCTGTAACAGAAGAGTCTGCTAACTCATATATACCATGTTTAGTCAATACATCTTTTACTTTTAGATGAAGATTAGGTCCTGGTTTCCATTTAAAACACGTATCTGATATACCAACATGAAATCCTCTACCACTAAAGTATATATTATATGGTACAAATAAATCATTTAACATCATTATTAACGCTTGAGTACCTTGTTGTGCTGTCTTTACATCTTTACCATCGACATCAAGTATAAATTCACTTGGCATATATATATCACCATCATAACCAGATAATGTTTTATTCTTTGCATAATATTCTTTTACTTTTTCATCATAAGCATATAGTGAAGTATACACATCTCTTGACAGAAATTGCCATTTGTGAGTATCAGAAGAACTTTGGAAGTGATGTCTATTACTAACACCATATGCAAATTCTCTTATCATAACACCTCCTTTCTTTTATTTTATACATTTAATACAAGTCTCCCTTTTTAATTTATATGTTGGAAAGTCTTCATAAAATTCATAGTATTTCCTACCACCAGGACCGTTTCCTCTTGTTTGCCATTGTTTATTACATTTTTCACAATACCTAACAGGAGAAGTTCTTCCTTTACTTTTTTTATATTGGGCTCTACCGTCATACATATATCTTACTGCATCAGCATAATAATACCATCCATGTCTATTTTCCCAATCATTAGGTATTTCATTTTTACTTTTGTCTCTTTGGTATTTCATTATTTAAACTTTCTTTATTAAATTCATCTGCGGTTGTAGGTTCAAAATAAGATTCAGCACATTTTTTACACATAACATCTGAATACTGATTCTCAACAAATTCTTTTCCACATTCTATACATTGATTAGGTAAAGGCATTTATAAATCTGATGTATAAAAATAAATATGTTTATCTTCTTTTATACCATTAAGTATTTGCTCACCTAATTGTAGTCTTGCATACCATACAAGTTTATCACGTATTTCTTTAATAGTATATTTTTCAATATTTTCAACATTTTCATCAACACCATAATTGAAATATTCTAATAACATATCATCATTATATCCATTCCTTGAAGAAAAGAAATGATTGAATGCTTTAAGAAAATCTCTATTTACAGTATCAAGTTCTAATTTACATTTATCAATACCTTCTTGTACTTTAGGTATATCTTCCTCGCTATAAGACCATCCTACTTCAGATACAAAACCTTGTTTACCAAAGAAATCTGGGTCATTTGAGTCTTGTATACCAAACCAGAATTTACCTTCTATATCACCACTATAATATCTTCCCATTATCTACCTTTCCATGACCCATCATCTGGGTTGTTTAATACTTTCCACTCATCTTCAGTTACACTACTTACAGGAGTTATAAGTCGTTTAGTTATAGTACATTTACGTCTTGGCATTTCATGTAATTTCTTTTGTTTCTTTAATTCATTTACTCTACCAGATACTGCATTGATTTCTATTCCAGAGAATTTACTAATTTCACGTAAAGACATTCCCCATCCTTTATAGTTAGATTGGAAACTGTTTACAATTATCATTATATGGTCATATTGTGAATAAGCAGTTCCATCTTCATTAATTTCTTTATATGCTTTTTTAGAGGTATTTCTAACACTCATTTTCTGTCCTTTCTATTAAAAAAAATTTTTCACCTATAACTTTAGTGGAAAAACCTTGATTATTTCTTCTTTTTACTAATTCTGCAATTTCATCATCATCATTTTTATTATTTTCATATAAATGATTTATTCTATCCACCAATTGTTTATTAGTTAAATTATTAAAATTCATTGTTTCTTTCTTTTGTCTTTTTCTCGACAAGGTTTACATTTTTCATTAGTATGTAGATGTACTATATTATAATAATTATTACATCCTTTAGTTATGCAAGGTATATGATGTTGGGTTGGTTTTTGTGTATGATGTTTAGCTCTCATTGGTCTTCATATCTATCATGTTCTGGTTCTCTATTATTTTTACAATCTTCACAAACATATCCATATTCCCCATCATCACTACATACTACACAATAGGATTTAACAATGTTAGGGTCTTCACTTGGGGGGTCATAACACATAATATTCCTTTCTTGAAAATAAAAGGGAAACTTATTAAAGCTTCCCTCTTATTATCCGCTACGATTATTCTCTATACTTGGCTCAGTATCTTTTGAGAATAAATTGATGGTGAAGGATGAGTCACGCATTAGTGTTCTTCTTCATTAAGCTGATATAACCTCGTCAGGAATGGTGTATTACGTAGATTACTTTCCTAATCGTGTTGATTAAGACTCTTCATCAGTCTATACAGTCCTTTTATACTCTTCAGCACCATTGGTGTCTATTTAAAAGGGAGTATCGTCATCTCCATCATCTGTTGCATTTGCAACTGTACCATTACTACCAACTTTATTATTATGGTACGTTTCAGCTGCAGATTTAATATAGTTAATACGATTTTCATCAAATGTATCAATTATATTCTCAAATGGTTCAGCAGGTGCTACTTTATTCTGTAATACATCCATGTAACCATTATCTTTCTTATAGACAAATACTTGAATACGTTTACCAACAAGAGAGTTAGGTGCATCGTCAACTTTAACAATTGCATCTTCTCCATTATTAGATACTTCTTCAAGAATCTGAGGGTTAGAATATCTTATTAGATTACCAATAGAAAATTCTTCACCACTACTATTACGTGCTTCCCATACTCTACATCTCATGTTTTCATGTAGACTATCAAGGTATACATCATAGTAATTACTACCATTAAAGTTACCTTTTTCACATTTTTTAATAGTACCTGAATGCCAACCAGCTGCTGGCGCACTACCACCTTTAGATTTGGTCAATGTTATTGCCATTTCTATCCTTTCACTTTTGTTAATGTTTTAAGAGACATTGTTTTACCACTGCCAGGTTCACCGATAATCATTACTTTAGCAGAATCCCATCCTTTTGATTTTACAACATCAAAGATTAAACTATAATCTTGTTCTATTTCAGGTGGGAGACTATTACTTCTATCCTTTGCATGGCAGTAGTGTTCATCACGTTGTGTTACCCATAAATATTTACGAGTACCGTCTTTCATTTTAGTAATACGTGTATAAAACACAAAGTCAAACCATTTACCTACATCTACTTTAGTACTTCCTTCTATGTAAGGCATCATTCGTATTATACCGTTTTCATTGTCTTGTTCAGCTTTACTATGACAATTAACTATCGTACTACAAGGGATACTATTAAGATATGAGAAGAATGCATCTAATATATCTTTCAGTTTACCCCATTGTTGAAGTTTAAGAGCATCGTTTTTACCTTTTAACTCTCTAACATATTTCTTAGCCATTTCAGAACCAGTATCTATTACTAAACCTTCAATAGATGTTCCTTCTTTAGCTGTTATTTTATATGATTCTTGAGCTACAGGTATACCATCAATATCAATATTCTCAACTGTTTTTTTACGTGTCCATATTTGTTTTACAAATGCACCAAAGTCTGAGAATGTCTCAAATGATAAAGGTTGATACCCAAACATTTTTTTTATATCAGATTTAGAACCAAGAGATTTATATCCATTTTCTAAATCAATATACAATGTTTTCATACACTATCCTTCTTATTTAGTCGTTTACAGAACTTATAATATACCATTATTTAAGACGGTGTACACGAACAAAATGGTGTTTACCTACTTGTTCTTTATGTGATTTCCATATTTCTTTTGGATTACGTTTACTATGAGCAGCCATTGCTTGTCTAACACGAGCATGTTCATTTTTACCTGTTTTACTACGAAATGAATCACCTTTTTTCATTAAATGGAATGGATATTTATAATCACTATGTCTTCCATTGATTAATGGTTTAAAAGGTATACCAGATTCTATTTTATAATCAGTTGTATTTTTAGTTGTTACATTAGGCATTTGCATGTCCCCTTTCTAATAAATCTTCATGTCTCTCATTTGTAGCTGATTCTATTTTATTCTGTTCTATTTGTGAGTCAATGAAGTCTTGTATTTTTCGTTCATTTTTTATTGCTTCAAGATTAAGCATATATACCTCGTCTAATTTACTTTTTGTCTCTTTAGGTACATAGTCATAAGCTATCGTCAATACTTTATTATTCAGACCCAGTAGGTCTGCTTTGTTTATCGCTATTGGTTTCCTCTCTTTCTTTTGATTCATATGTTTTTACAAAATTACATACATGACCATCTGACCATCTTATTGGTTGAACGTCATCTCTTTCACTATAAACTTTATGTTCACAGGTTGGACACATGAAGTATTCATTCATATTATCTTTCCTTCCAGCTACCATCATCAGTATAAGGTCCTATAGTTTTATTAGGATCAAATTCAGGCATTGGTTTAGGAGGAACATATGGTTGTGTTTTAGGTTGTTCTTTCCTTAATAAGTCCCAGTCAGGTTCATAATTATGTTTTTTATTTATATTATTCATATTAACTCCAATTAATTAAGTGGGTAAGGTAGGATTTGCACCTACTCAGTCTTACGACAGCTGATTTACAGTCAGCATCCTTTTCTAAATTGGATACTTACCCAAGATAAGAGAGAGAATACGAGTTAGTGTAAACACTATACTGTTGATTTACATCCCTCTCTTATTGTTTGGTGATTCACACTTGGATATGGTGTGAACCTGTCTCTTTACGGTTATCGAGAACTGCATTAAACTCTTCAGCCATAACATGTTTTATGATAGATCTCGCATCAGGATTAGTTTTAGCAACTTTAGCCATAAACTCTAAGGCTAATGGTGTTCCAAACTCTATAATCTTGGCTCTAAGCCAGTCTTTTTGGTTCTGGTTCATATTTCTACCACTTCCTCTTCTTCTGCTTCAATAAGTTTAACTCTACCTAAGAATGATATAGGTTTCTCAAGCAAAGTATATGATGCATTGGGATAAGAATATGAGTTTAAGAATCTTCTTAGTCTTCTACCAGATTCAACAGGTTTTACATCTTCATCAGTCCATAATGTGATATGTAATGGTGTTGTAGATAATCCATTCTTACCAGCTATTTCACATAATTGGTTATGATTGTATAATGTAACATCATCATGTCTGTATACACGTCTAACATGAAAACACATCACTTGCAGGTCTTTATAGATTGCAAATGCTTCAATCTCTACAGCATCTCCTTCACACATCCATCCAGAAGGGAAGAAGAAATCCTCTTTTAAAGGTTGTGGAGTTGAGGCATATCTGATAGTTGTATGTAATCCATTACCGAAGTCTACCATAGAATATAAGTATTTAGTCATTATCTTGTCCTTTTTTTAAATATTTAATAACATCTACATGTCGTTGTTGAACATCAGGATACCCAGTAACTTTAGATTTAATGTGTTTTATTACTAAATCACAATGTTCTTCAGTTACAAGGTCAATTTTGAGTTCTAAACCATTATAATATTTAAGATAGAGTGTTCGTTGACTTCTACGTTTATCACGATAGCCATATTCACCACCATTCTCAATATTATCTTTCCAACATGGCATACTATCAATAGATAATAGTTCTTTAAGATTAATCCATTGAGTTCTGCCATTTGCTTTCATTACATCATACCACATCAGTTATCTCCTTGTTAGTATTATCATAGAGAATATCTAAGGGTGATTGATGACCTCTTGATTTACGTGCTTGATACAAGAGTTTCTCAATTGACATCAGATTGTAATTAAATACTGGTTCATCATCATCATCATTGATAACAGGTGTTGCAGTTACAAATGAGTAGAGATGATTGTATAGTTTATTTAATAGTTTCATTTTTTCTCCATTGAAAACTCATTTTCTGATAAGTATTTTTGTTCACTATTACAAGAATTGCAATAAGCATCTTCTTCTGTGTCTTGATAGTTTGTAATTGGCAAATTTTTACATACCTTATTTACATTTACCCATATCTTGACACTAACATCTGATGAGCCACAATCTTTACATATTAATATTGTTTTATCTTCCAATTTTTCTCCATTTATTATCACACATGTTTTGAACCAGATTATAATAATCCTCAAATTGTCGATACATACGAGCATTATCATCACTATAGAATGATTCACTTGATTGTATTCTATCATAACCACACCATAAACCAAATGTATCTTCATTACCCATGTACATTAGTCTTTGTACTAACTCAAATAGTATGAACATAACATGGTTATTATAGTCTCTCTTTATATTCAATGATTTATCAGTATTCTCATAATGATTAGATGTTTTATACAAATAGTCATATACTTTCTTAGTTCTATGAATATACATTCTATCAAGATGGTCGTGATGACTCATAGCTACTAACTCGTTGCCATTTATACCAATGATAGCTGATTTATTGTCTAAACGATAACCATTTAATTCTGCAATCCTATGTATGTCATCATACTTGATTGAGTTGCTAAACACTTGGTGCTTGGTTAAGTGTAATTCAGTAATAGCAGCTCTACCACAATTATATGGTATGAAAATACTGTAGTCAAATGGTTCATCATATGATATGTTTATCATGTTTAAGTGTCCTTTATATTAATTACGTGTTTATGTGACGTTTATATTATAATAGTGTCACGTTTACTTATCAGAGAACAGAGGAGACCCCCGAAGAGGTCTCATGAATGGAGTCTATTGAGCAGTAACAACAGGTGGTTCAACAGATTGGGGAGTAACAGGCACATTCTGAGTTGATAATCGTTGGTTCATCTCAGCAACTGTGTAGTATTCAGAACCATCCTCTTTCACATAGATAGTATCATAACCACCATCTTTCAATTGTTGTAAATCATCAGGGGAGTATGGTGTCTCAGGTGCCCAATAACGTGTAGCTGGTTGGTTGGGTGATGGAGCAGTCCACATCCTTGCACTACCCATAGAACCTTGACCAACTGTGGCTTTGTCAGTCGACCATAAAACTTTGTCACCCTTCTGACTCAGTCTAATATAAAATAAAATAAAACCTATGACCTTCATAAGTATGTCCTTTCTAATTGAAATGAAAAATAACGTAATTGCATTCTGCAAAAACGACAGCAAGGGGTATACTTTATGAATATCACCGATCACTAAAATCCTATAATTTTTGAAACTAATAGTTGTATATTATCTACGGTATCCAACAGTAGTTGATCAGCCATAGATGGTTTAACAAACAAGTACATGGTTCAGAAGTTGGGTTGTAGGTCTTCAACATAGTAGACTGAGATGTCCCCAATAGATACCGAAAACTGTTTAGATATAAAATATAGTATGGGCACATGAAAGCTGGCTATATGGAAATTCTAAATTAATTTTTTTCTTACCAGAGGCTATTAACGCTCACATGAACATTCCCAACTCTTTGAGGAGTTGTACATTAAAGGAGGTATTTATGGCTAAAGGGAATAAGGTTTACCACTTAACTATTGCATTTAACGATGAAATGGATGAAGTGGAATATATAGATGAAGAGGTAATTAACGAAGACGAGTTATTTACTTCAGTAATAATAGGTAATTATGATTTAGCAGATTATTGGGATAAAGACACTTACAAGTTATTTACCCAAGTAGGAATCTGTGGAGAAGCGTGAGACAATACACCGTAAATAAAATTAAGCATACTGTATATGACGACATTTCGGAAGTTCCTAGCCAAATTCAGGTGATAGAGGATTGGCGGAATGGGGAAGTAGGGTGCTGGGTACTTGCAGATGATGGATGTGTCTTACAAGTACTTAGACAGGGTACAATGCTTCGTCATAATGGTCAGAGGAGATATATCGGAACTTGTACTGGTACATTCATTGCATTGGAGAATACCAAAATGGATGGAGACAGAAGACCTAATATATATTCTTTTGGTGGTTACGATACACCTGAAGAGGTAGTACAAAACAGAAAACAACTAACTTCTAATGAAGAATTATTTGTTCAATATCTATCACAAGGACTAACACCAGAAGATGCATATATAAAGGCATTTCCGACTAATAACAGACAGTATGCTCGAGGTAAGTCTGTACAATTAATAAAAACAGAAAGGGTTAAAACCGCTGTGAAAGAAGAGTTAAAACCTATACTTGAAGAATTAAATATTAGTGAATCCTATGTTTTAAATGGGATTAAGCAAGAAGCTGATAATGCAGAAAAACCTGATGTACGTCTTAAAGCATTATTTAAGCTATCTGATATACTTGACTTAGAAGATAAAACTAAAACAAACGTACAAGCTATTTCAGGTGCAGTATTTCAAGGATTCTCTAATGAAGAGATAGAAACTGCAAAACCGAAGGAAATAAAATAATGAGTGAAAATTTCAAAGGTGATAAATCTCCAAAAACATCATTAGAGTCTTTAGATAAATTTTTAAAAAATATTTATAAATATGAAGATGAAGAAATATATGGAAGTCCTAATATATTTACAAGTCAAGCAGGAATACCTGGCAAATATTATTATAAAATGCATGGTTCTGATGTAGATACTTCATCTGTTAGAGATGTATGGGAATTTGCTAATAAGCCTTATATAGTAGAATGGAAGCCTTCTGATTTATATCAACATCATGAAGAAGTTACAGGTAGACCCGCTAATGCAGTATGGTTTGATACTGATGAAAGAATTACTGAAAATCCTGTAGATACTTTAAATATAAAAAGAGGTAATCTTGTAGATTTTATGGCTGAATTATCTCATGCGGTACAGTATAATAGATCTCAAGATGATAGAGATAGTATTAGTGCAAATGCATTAAATCAATTAAACCATATGATGCATGAACAAAGATATGGAGAAGATTGGACTCATGAGGGTACTGCTCATTTAAAAATAGAACCTAAATTATGGAATATGTTAAAACAAAAATCTTTAATGACAAAATTAAAAGAATGGTGGAATAATTAGTTTGCATGGCTAATATAAACCTACATAATGTGTCTAAAGAAGAAGAGGCACTACATCTTGCGTCTAAAGATTTAATTTCCTTTGGTAAGTTATTTTTACCTGATGATTATTTAAGGAGTGAAACTCCTCCTTTTCATTATGAAATTGCAGATATGATTACTAATATGGATAATAGACAGGTTGCTGTTATTATACCACGTGGTCATGGTAAAACTGTATTAACTAAATGCGATGTATTAAAGTCGTTTTGTTTTGCAGATAAAAACAATCCATTATTTTATGGTTGGGTATCAGCTACTGCAAAGTTAGCTACAGGTAATATGGATTATATTAAATACCATATTGAATTTAATGAGAGAATTAAGTATTACTTTGGAAATTTAAAAGGTAAGAAATGGACAGAAACAGATGTAGAGTTATCTAATGGATGTAAACTCATTTCTAAATCAAATATATCAGGTATTAGAGGAGGGGCTAAATTACATAAAAGGTATGACCTTATCGCACTTGATGACTTTGAAGATGAAAATAACACAATTACTCCAGAAGCAAGAGCAAAAAATTCAAATCTTATCACTGCTGTGGTATTCCCTGCTCTTGAGCCTGGTTCTGGTAGGTTACGTATTAATGGTACTCCTGTGCATTATGATAGCTTTATTAACAATCTTATCGTCAATTATGCTAAAGCGACTAAAGACGGTGAAGATTTTTCTTGGCAAGTATATACAAGGAAAGCAATAGATAAAAAAGGTATAATGTTATGGGATTCTTGGTTTGGTGCAAAAGAGATGGAAAGGAAGAAGAAATTCTATGCCGATTCAGGTCAACCTTCCAAATTCTACCAAGAATACATGATGGAAGTACAATCAGAAGATGATGCGGTATTTACGAGAAAGCATATCAAATATTGGGATGGTTCTTTCTTGTATGATGAAAGTACGGATATTCCGTTTGTTATTGTGGATGGTGATGCTCGGCCTGTTAATATATTTGTTGGTGTGGATCCTGCAACTGATATTAATAGACGAGATAGCGATTATTCTGTTCTTATGGTTGTCGCTGTTGATCACAATAATCTCATATATGTTATTGACTATATCCGTAACAGGGCATTACCTGTACTCGGTATTCCTGGAAATAATCAACAAGGAATCGTTGATTACATCTTTAGTTATAATGATATTTATCATCCTTCTTTATTTACTATTGAAGAAACTACTATGTCGAGACCGATATTCCAAGCATTAAAATCTGAGATGATGAGAAGGAATGATTTTAGTGTAAAATTTAGAGAAGAAAAACCAGGAACAAGACTATCTAAAAGAGATAGAATACAGGAAGTTTTGGCACAAAGATTTAGTGTAGGTCAGATACACATTAAAAAAGAACATTATGATTTGGAGAGGGAAATCATTACATTTGGACCAAGAATGGCTCATGATGATACTATAGATGCATTAGCTTATGCATGTAAGTACGCTAATCCTCCTCAAAATATAGAAAGTAATGATAAAAAGAAAACTTATAAAAGAAAAAAACCTATGGCAAAATCATGGGTTATAGCATAAGAGGGAATAATGGCTGATAAAACTGCTGAAAAAACAAAAAAGTTATTTGAGACGGTATCTAAAACAGAAAATCGTAGTCAATGGGAATATATAAACCAAAAAGGTTATGACTTTGCACATGATAATCAACTAACTGATATGGAGAAAAAGGCATTGGAAGATCAAGGAATGCCTACATTTACTATAAATAGAATAATGCCTGTAGTTGATATGTTAAATTTCTATGCAACTGCTAATGCACCAAGATGGCAAGCTGTTGGAGCTGAAGGTAGTGATAGTGAAGTAGCTGCTGTATTTAGTGATATTGCAGATTACATATGGCATAACTCAAGTGGTAATGTATTGATTGGTAATGCTATTAATGATGCAATAACAAAATCTGTTGGTTATATTGTAGTAACTAAAGATTCTGATTCAGATAATGGTATGGGTGATGTTATTATACAACAACCTGATCCATTTGATGTATTTGTTGATCCTAAGTCAAGAGATATACTATTTAGAGATGCATCTTTTATTATGATACGAAAGATAATGAAGAAAGGTCATTTAAAGAGCATATTCCCTGATATGAAGAGGAAAATCAATTCAGCTTCAGGTAATCACTATACTGAAGATGCCTATACGGAGAAGACGTTTGACAACGATAGAAAAGATTTCCATTATAAAGATATATCTTCTATAGGTTTTGATAAAATGGATGATATGATAGAATACTATGAGAATTATGAAGCTGTTAAAGTTCCATTTATGAATGTAGTGTATCAAATACCACCAAATCCTGAACAGATTAGAGAAATATCTGCACGTGTTAAAGAGATAATGTTAGATACTAAACGTGAAATGGATGTTGAGTTAGAAGAACAAGAAATTCAAATGTCTGAAGCATTAGAACAGGGTAATATCACAAGAGCAAGATATGAACTTGAAATGGATAAAACCAAGAAAGAAATGGCTCAGCAATTAGAATCTATGCAACGTGAGTATATGAGTGAATTTCAAGCTCAAATTACTCAAGTAGAAAACAAACTTGTTTCTGAAAAAGAATATAACATTTTAATGGCGAATAATGAATTTAAAAAGAATGTTGTAGATGCAGTTAGATTTCATAAACAAAGAATTAAATTAACTTGTGTTGTTGGTGATAAAACACTATATAGTAAGATACTACCTTTAGAACAATATCCTATTATACCTTTGCATTATAAATGGACTGGTACTCCATATCCTATTTCTGCTGTATCCCCTTTAATTGGTAAACAAAGAGAATTAAACAAAGCACATCAATTAATGGTACACAATGCATCATTAGGTTCTTCTTTAAGATGGACTTATGAAGAAGGTGCAATAGATACTGATTATTGGGAAAGTTATTCAGCAGCTCCAGGAGCATTACTACCAAGAAGACCTGGATTTGAAGACCCTAAACCTGTATTACCGTTTCAGTTAAACAATGCATTCTATAGTATTGTTCAAGAAGGTAAAGGTGATATGGAATATTTAGCAGGTATTTATGCAGCTATGCAAGGAGATACTCAAGCAACAGGAGATATGCCTTATCGTGGTATGTTGGCAATGGATGAATATGGTACACGTAGGGTTAAACAATGGATGAAGAACTCTATTGAGCCTGCATTAACTCAGATAGGTGAAGTTATTAAAGAATACTCTCAAGTAGTATATACTGCAGAGAAAGTCTTTAGAATAGTACAACCAAGTGCATTGCAAGAAGAAAGAGATTTAAAAATTAATGTACCTATCTTTAATGATTTTGGTGAAGCAATAGGAAAATGGAGAGATTATCCTGCAGCTAAATTTGATGTAAGGATTATAGGTGGATCTACTTTACCTGTTAATAGATGGGCATATTTAGAAGAATTAAAAGAATTAATGAAACTTGGAGTAGTTGATGATATTGCAGTATTGAGTGAAACTGATGTTAAGAATAAACATTTAATTGCACAAAGAAAATCTTTGTATTCACAATTACAACAACAAGTATCAAGTTTAGAAGAAACATTAAAAGATAAGGAAGGTGCTATTGAAACTCTTGAAAGACAACTTGTACAGGCAGGCATTAAAAATAAAATCATGCAAGGTACTGTTGAAGTTAACAAGAAGGTACACGATAGCAAATCCACTATTCATAAAGAAGAACTTGAAACTAAGGCACAACAAAAATTCTTAAGAGATAGTTTAAAGCAAAAAGCAGATACTATGAAAAAAGAAGCAGACATAATGAAAAATGGTTTGCAAAAAACAACACAACAATAATAAATTATAGACGGAGGTAATTCATGTCTCTAATCGAAGAAAATAGGGGTAACCCAGAAGAATCTGTAGAAACAGCACAACAAGTTGCTGAAGACGCAGTATTTGGCTCTCCTGATTCTTTTTTTGAATCCCTTGACAATGATGTTAATGGGAATATCCTTGATAACGAACCTGAACAGGTAACTCCTCTCCAAGAGGACTCCAATACAGCAGGGGCTGATGTCGAACAGGTATCACCTAATGATGAGGTTGAAAATCTCAAGAAAAGATATGGTGATTCCACACGTGAAGCACAAAGAATGAAAGCCGAGTTAGATGAACTCCAACCTTTTGTTCCATTGCTGGAAGCGATGAAAACAGACAGTGTACTTGTTGATTATGTTAGAGATTATTTCACCAAAGGTGGTGAAGTACCCAAAAACGTAAAAGAACAGTTAAAACTTGATGAAGACTTTGAGTTTGATACAAATGATTTTGTAAATGATGAAAAATCTGATTCTCGTAAGGTCTTTGATACAATGGTTGATAGTGCTGTTAACAAAAGAGTTAACAATGTTATGAGTGATGAACGTGCTAAAGCTGAACAAATGAGAAAAACATTTGAAATAAAAAAAGAAGCATTAGCATTTAAAGAAAAACATCAACTAACAGATGATGAATTTCAGAATTTCGTAACAGAAGCAAAAGACCATTATAACAAACAAGGCTTATCATTTGAAGATATGTATTTCTTAATGAATAAAGATAAAGTTAAAGGCAATATCGCAACTTCAACTAAGAATGACATGATTCAACAGATGAAAACTGTACGTGACATACCAACGAGTCAAAGTGGCTCAAATAGTGCTGCACCTAAGAGTAATAATCCATCGGATAATGTGTTCGATTCTCTCTTAGGAATGGATGACAATTTAGACAACCTGTTCGGATAAGATTTTTATCTACCGAACATAATTAGAAAGGTAGATTAATGGCTGATTTATTTAATCTCGGTAACTTAGGAGTTACAGATTCTACCACAAATGATACTTGGTCGGCTGGTTCCACCTATAAAACAGGTGACCTTAGACGTAAGTATAATTTTGGTAATCGTGTTTCTGAGTTATCAATCGCACAAGACCCTTTCTTCCGTTTCGTTTCTAAAGTAGGTAAAAAACCTACAGACGATCCAACTTTTAAGTTTACGGAAAAAAGAGGTTCATGGTATAAAAGATATGCATACGTAGTAGCTCATGCTGCGACAAGTGCTGTAGGTACAACTAATGGTACTATAACAGCACCTGCAGTTGATACAACATGGTATCTTAAAATGGAAACTGATTACATGAATGATGGTAATCGTGGTAATGTTTACGGTCAAGCAAGTAATAAAGTTGGTATTGGTGTAGATGGTACACAACCTCAATTCTTTTTAGAAGACCAAATAATTAAAGTTAATCTTTCAGATGGTGTTCCTGCTTCAGGATTTGCTGATGTTACAGATTATGCTTTATTTAAAGTAACTTCTGTAGATACAACAACTGATTCTAATGCTGCTATATTGGGTGGTAAATGGGTTAAAGCCTCTGCAAAAACTGCTTTGACAGTTGCTGATGCATTAACTGAAGATGATACACATTCATATAGTCAAGAAACTCTTGAAAAAGGTAGATGTTATGTTGTAGGTTCATCTCATGAAGAAGGTTCAGGTTATCCTGAAACATGGAAAGACCAACCTTATGTTACAGGTTATGGACAAACTCAGATTTGGAAAACCACAATGGCTATGACAAATACTGCAAGAGCAACTGTTCTTAAGTATGAGCCTAATGAGTGGGCAAGAGTTTGGAAAGAAAAACTTGTTGAACATAAATGGGATATTGAGCAATCATTATTATTCGGTACTCAACAATCTACAGTAGGTCAAACTACTCAAGGTGCTGTTGATTTTATTGGAAGTTATGGTAATGTATTTGCTTTAAATACAACTACTAAAACTGCTGATGATTTCTTGGATGATATGAGTGCATTCTTAGACCCACGTTACAACAATGCTAATGCAACAGTTTTCTTCTGTGATACTGCAACATTTAATTGGTTACATAAACTTGGTGGATTCTTCTCAAATAATATTGAGATTTCTGCTAACTTTAGAGCTGATTTAGCAATTACAGGTCGAAAGAAAGTATTAGGTCTTGACACAACAACTATTACTACGGTTTATGGTGACATGCAAGTTGTACGTAATATTCATTTAGATGGTTCTAATATTAAAATGTTAGCTATCAACATGAAAAATTGTAAGTACAGACCATTAGTTGGTAACGGCTTAAACAGAGACACCTCAGTATATGTAGGTGTACAAACACTTGAAAACTCTGGTGTAGACAGAAGAGTTGATCAAATCTTAACAGAAGCTGGGATGGAATGGTCAATGCCTGAATCTCATGCTTACTGGGCATAGGGGGTAGATTATGGCAAATCCTTTATATGGATCGAATAAGTCTGATGATGCATTAGACCATTGGGTGAAAACCTTAAATGCTACAAAAAAAGCTGATAGTCCAGACCAATTACAATTTCAAGTATTTGAAACTGTAGTTCCTGCTGAAGGTACATCAGATGTAACTTTTACTCAAACTATTGATGTTGTAGAAGTTTGGGGTGGTTATTGTGAAGTGTCAGGTGCTAATGGTGATTTTGAGTTTGACTTAGGATTCACTGGTGCAACTGCTAATTTCATAGATGATGTTGGAGCTGGTAAAAATGGACTATATGCTGTAGAAGCTGATTATTTAGATAATAATGAAGATGTTATTTTAACAATAACTTCAAATGCTTCAACATCAGCAATTAAAGTAAAAATAGCTCTATTGACAGTTAAACCTGTTACATCTTAAGAAAGGAGTAACTTATGGGTAAATATTGGTTCGCAAATAACCCTGATGGGAGACTCTTAGCTGGAAGTGCTACTGTAGACTTTGCTGAAGTTACTGACGGAAATGAAGTAGCTTCAGATATTACTGTAGCAGGTGCTGCTTTAGGCGATATTGTTATGGTAAGTCACAGTCTTGATGTACAAGATTTACAATTAACTGCTGATGTAACTGCAGCTAATACTGTTTCAGTAGTAGCGAGTAGTAGTGGTGATACTGTAGATATGGCGTCAGGAACTGTAAGAGTCTTAGTAATACCTTCTGCGTCTATAGATAAAATCATAGCTGGTATGTAACAAATAACTTTGAGTCACTCAATGTATTGTTTCTTCTGCATTGGGTGGCTCAACCTTAGTAATACAACTCATTCACGCTTATGTCAAGCTTAGAGAGGAAGTAAATGGCAACATTTCAAGCACAAATAGAAGGCTTAACAGGTTTAAGTCTAACGGCATCAACTGCACCAACTTTAAACGAGGTAACTCAGTTTTTAAGGGATGGTGTATTAGATGTTACCCAAAAGTGCATTCGTATGAATCCTCAAGATGCTTCTGGATTTACAAGAGTAAGTTCAGATCAAACTTCTAATAATTCTTTAGACATAAATGGTGCTACAATATTATCTGTAGTTAGAGAAGCTGGTGTAAGTGATGATTGGAGAGAATGTCGTCAAATACCTCCAGGTTTACAATCAAGAGTTACAGATAGTACAAGTCTTCACTATGCATCTCCATATAATCCTGCATATGTTATTTTAGATAATGGTAAAGTAAGTGTTTTTCCTGCTCCTGATTCTGACCCTAAACAATTTAAAGTTTATTATATTAATAACGTACCTGTAGATAAATCAAGTGCTGCTTTATTATATTCTCATAGTGATATAGGATTTTTTCTCGATGATAAAGTATATCTTGTTGTTATATATGCATCTATAAGAACAATAGATGCTAATTTAGAATTTCCAACTATACCTGCTTTTCCTGATATATCTGATTTAGTATTGTCTTGGTCATTTCAAGATGTTCCTACAGTACCGACAACAACTGTTCCTGTTCCACCAGTTTTATCTAATAGTACTTTAAGTTCAACAACTGTATCTGCATTAAATAATCCTCCTTTATATATTATTCCTTCATTATCAACTTCTTTTGCAGATATAGATACTCAAATTACAAATGAAGATCCAGAAATGGCAGGAGTAGTAAAAGATAAAATTATTCAACAAATATCAGAATATGAAGCAACTGTAAAAAATAATTTAAATGAATTTAATAAAAATAAAACTATTTACGAAGCAGAATTAAAGAAAACATTAAAAGAAGCCGATATAGCTTCTCAAGAAGCTATAAAATTATCAGAATTATCATCTAAAGATGATACAGATAAAATACAAAAATATAAAACAGAAATTGATTCATATGTATCAGAAATACAAAAATATAGAGCAGAAATTGAATCTTATACATCAAATATTGGACAGGTTGTACAAGAGAATCAAGGCAAAATTTCACAATATCAACAGAATGTTTCATTATTAATTGAACATCATAGACAAAAAATTGTCTCATTAATTGAAGAATTTAATGCTAATGCTGGTTGGTTGCAATCAAGAAAACAAGATTTAATACAAGAATATAATAATGCATTTAATATGATAGTTCCAGCAAAAGAACAGGAACCTAGACCTCAACAACAAGAGAGAGGATAAGATATGGCAAGTACAAGAATGAGAGTTTCTACAAGTTCAGTTGTATTTCATAGAATAGCTGCTTCTGGAGATATGGCTCAACATGATGTTGGTACTACTGATACAGTTGCTCAAAATATGGGTGGGACAGCAGATTTTGAAATAGAATCAGATGAAACTGTAGCACATGTTGATGCTTCAGCAGTTTTTGATGCAAGTGAGTCCACTATAGGATCTGCAGCAATAGCAGATTATATTTATATTAAAAATACAGGATTTACATCATCAGATAAAGATACTACTACAACTTCTAATTTAACAGTTGGAGTTGGTGGTACATTTGCTAATGGAGGATTTACTTTAGCTGCTGGAGAGGCAATTACTTTACATGGATTAGGAGGTGGGAGTAATAATCTAAGTGAGTTTCAATTAGATTCAAGCAGTGGAAATATATATGTAGAAATAAAATATTTATAATGAAAGTACAAGAAATAATGGAACGTGCAGGTGTGACCGATACAGGTCGTGCAGTTGCATATATTAAAGAAGGATTAAGAGAAATCCAACTGCATATGAATGATAATTATTCATTAGGATTATTGAGTTCTAATACTGCAAGTACTATTAGTTTTGATGCAGAAGAAACTGAAGCAATTACTAATGGTACATCATGGGATGGTGCATCAGCTGCTAGTGAACCTACAGGATGGACTGAATATGAATATTCATCTGTTGGTGGTGATATGGTTAATATGCATTTTGATGTAGTTGATGGTTCTTTAAAAATAACAGCCAAAGAAGATATTAGTGCTTTTGAAAAACAAGGAATGTATCAAGCTTTCACTGCTATTGTAGGTGTTAAATATAAACTTTCTTTTAATATTACTTATAATAATCTTAAATTGCGAGTTGCTATAGGAGATAATGCACCATCAGGTTCTAATGTACAAACTAACATGGTAGATTATATTAATAAAAATGTTACTGAAACACATACAGAAGATTTTATTGCTACAGATACAAGCCCTGTTATTACAGTATATGTATATGGACTACCAGCAGTATCTGATGGTCAATATTCATATATAGATAATATCTCTATAACACCATATCATACAATTCGTGATACCGCTTCTGGTTTTAGTAATTTTACTACAGATATGAAGTTAAGAGTTGATGGTTCTTCTTCTAATGATACAGATGAATCTGATAATACTTCAACAGGACATTATACACCTACATCTATTACATCTGATGGTCAATATATAAGTGTTAGTGATACATTAACTACTGAATCTGCAGGAAGTACTATAAAAGTAATAGGTTCAAATCAAAATTATATAGATTTAATAAAAGACAAAAGATTTTATGATTTACCAACAGATATTATTAAAATGAAGAATATTAGAATTAAAAATCATGATAATACATCAGGTAAATACAAAACAATACCAAGATTAACAGGTAATATATCAGAAGGAGACGATGATGGCATCTAATACTTTAGAACAGTATGCATATTATGTACGTGGTCGTCAAATTGGTATAGTACAGTTAAATCAAGAAATAACGAACACTACAGTCGAAAGAGTGTCAACTAAGACATCTTTATGGCAATCACCAAAAAAGACTGTTACAGATGCAATTCTGCTCGAATATATAGTAATGCCTAAGTCTAAAGATGGTGGTGAGATAGTAGATGAATCTGATGAGCCAGATGTAGACGAATATTTAGCACTTGCATTGGTAGATTATTTGAAAGCAAAGTATTTCTTAGACAATAATGAAATAGAAGCACACGAATATCATTTAAGAAAATTTAGAGAAAAAATTGGTAAATATGAAAGTACAAGAATATTCCAAGAAAGAAGGACTATGCCAATTTCAACTTTTTCAATAACATAGGAGTTTATTATGGCATTAGGTCTACATAAACATACAGTACAGGAATCAGTAAATGCATCTTTAGGTCAAGGTGGATGTCAATTTATCAGCACTGCAGGGGATTCTCCTACACCAACGTCAGGAGATTTTGTCGCAATAAGTATGGTTGAGGATGCAACATTTGATTTACTTACTCCCAAAGATGCTACAATTTATTCAGGAAATACAGGTGCAGTTGGTGATGATATAACCACAAGTATTACTTTTCCTGCTGGAATGACTATCTTTGGAAGATGGACTACATTTAGTCTGAATAGTGGTTCTGTAATAGCATATCAAGGATAATAAATGCCAAGTTTAGGATTATTATCTTCTTTAAGTAACTCAGTTAGTGCATTGTCTTCTTATGTTAGAGATGGACTTAAACTCTATATGCCTTATACATCTCCTAAAGAAGTTAAGTTTGTAGGACAAGGTAGTACAGCATTTGATGGTAGTAATGACTATATAGTTTGTGGTCATGATCCTACTTTAGATGTAGGTACTTCAGACTTTACAGCTTGTTGTTGGTTTAAAGTTATAGATGATGGAGCACATTATGATATAATATCAAAAGGTACAAGTTTAGGTTCTGGGTATGGATGGGCATTAGCTTTTGCATATACAGATACTAAACTTTGGTTTGACTGTGGTGATGGTAGTACAAGAGTTACTACACTAAGTGCTTCTACTATTTCTTACAACACATGGTATCATGTAGCAATTACAAGAGATAATGAAGGTGATTTATCAAAAATATACCTTAATGGTGTAGAAGATGTTTCAACTGCAAATACTTTAAATGATTTAGGGGATGGTACTCAAAGTATACCTTTTGAAATAGGTTCTTCTGTTGATAATAGGTTTCTTAATGGTAGTGTAAAAAATGTAGGCTTTTGGAATAGAGTTCTATCTCCTACAGAAATACAAAATGCAATGTATAAGTCTTATTCAGATTTATCAAGTACTTTAACTTCTGGACTTGTGTCTTGGTGGTCACTTGAAAAAGATGATGTATTTACAGATTTAAAAGGTTCTAATAATGGAACAGGAACAAGCTTAGATGCTTCAGATATAACAGACTCTCTCTATGGTGGAGCAACTCCACTTATTCCAAGAGGTGTAGATAATGCACCAGTAGCACAGGCAGATGCTATAGGTACAGGGTATGCAAGTTTTGATTCTTCAGAAAGTAATTATATTGATTGTGGTTCAGATTCATCTTTAGATGTAGGTTCATCTGATTTTTCAGCCTGTTGTTGGTTTAAAATTGAAGATGATAGTAGTCACCATGATATAATGGGAAAGTGTAATTCAAGTTTATCTGGATCTCCAGAAGGTTGGAGTGTAGCATATTATGCAAATGAAAAAGATATAAGATTTGAAGTTGGTGAAACTTCTGGAAAAGATGATGCAATAAGTAATGCTATTTCTGATGGTAGATGGTATCATGTAGCAGTCACAAGGGATAATTCAGGCAATAGTATGAAAATTTATATTGATGGTGTTTTACATCAAGAAGAAGCAAGTCATACTGCTGGATACCTTGATGATAGTGATAGGTCTTTTAAAATAGGTGGCTCTGCAAGACCTTTAGAAGGAAATGTCAAAAATGTAGGTTTTTGGAAAGGAACTATACTAACACAACCACAGATACAATCTATAATGGAAAAGACTTATTCAGAGCTTACATCAAGTGAAAAGACTAATCTTGTAAGTTGGTGGGGATTGGATAGTACTACTTTAGGTAGTGAACTTGTGGATAGTGGAGATTTTAGTTCTGCTGGAGATTGGATTGAAGCTGGTAATACTTGGGCTATTGCTAATGGCAAATGTACTCATACATCAGGTGCTAATGATAATGTTCAAATAAGACAGGATAGTATTCTTACATCAGGTAAAACATATAGAGTAAGTTATGATATTGTAGATTATACAAGTGGTAATGTAAGAATTGATTGTGGAGATACTGGTGCAGGTATAGGTACAGATAGAAGTGCTATTGGTAGTTACTCAGAAGATTTAGTAGCTACTGGTGTCTTTCTCGATATTGAACCAAGAGGTACTGGAGGTGCTACTTTTATTGGTGCTGTAGACAATGTATCAGTTAAAGAAGTTCAGGCTGAAGATGAACATGGTTCTAATAATGGGAGTCTAATCTAATGGCTACTACAATAACAACATTAACAGAAAATCTTCCTGCTTCTCTACCTCAAAAGAAAGGTGACCCACCAAACTTTGGTACAGTTAAGTCAGGTAGAGCATTAGCCTTTGATGGAGTTGTAGATACTTTATTAAATGAAGGTTCTTATTCTTATTTAAATCTTTCTGAAGATTTTACTTATGTTGCTTGGATAAAAGCAACTTCATTATCAGATGCATGTATTATTAATTATGGTGATGATTCATCTAATCGAAGTGGTATTGTTTTAAGTAGTGGTGGAAAGCTTGGATTTACAACTTATAATGGAGATAGTTATGTACATGCTGCTACTCCTTCAGAAAATAATATTAGTATAAACCAATGGCATAGAGTAGTTGCTACTTGCAATAATAATACTTTAAAGTTTTATTTAGATGGAGTTGAGCAAACAAATACAAGTCAAGTCTTTACAAGTGCTCTTGCAAGTATGCTTTATGATAAATTTACTATAGGTGCTCGTTCAGAGGTAAATAAATTTTTTGCAGGATATATTTCTGATGTGCAAGTATGGAGTGCAGTTTGGTCTTTAACAGATGTTCAAAATGATTATAGACATCCAGAGATGTTAGCACATACTTTTAGTAGTACTTCTTTAACAGAATCTAATTTAAAACTTTGGTATCCAATGTCTGAAGGTAATCCTGAAAGTCCTCAGACAACTATATTTGATGGTAGTCCTAAAGGCTTAGGAAGTGAAATACTTGCTAATCCTAACTTTGATACAGATAGTGATTGGGCTAAATCTGGAGGTGCAGCTATTACTGGAGGTTATGGATTTTTAGATGATTCACCTGCTTCAAGTTTAAAACAAACTTCTATTCTTACAGTAGGTAAGGTTTATTATTATACTGTAGTAGCAAAAAGTGCAGATGGTGGTGGTACTTTAAAAATATCAGATGATGGCTCTACTCATGTAACAGAATCAAATGTGCCAACAACTTATACTACATATGCTGGTTATTTTACAGCAGTAAATACAAGTTTTTCAATGTCAGAAGCTTCTTCAGGTGATATTTATATAGATAGTGCTTCATGTAAAGAAGTCCAAAGAGGCAATCATGCTACATCTGTCTTTTATGGAGATGAGCTAATTAATGTTGGGGGTAATGCTACTAATAACAGGACTTTTGCAGGAGCAGGAGATTGGACTGCTTATAATGGAGCAGGTATAGATGTTAATAGTTCTGTATCTGGTAAAATGGAAATAACAACTACTACTGATGATGAAGAAGAAGGGATAGTTCTTGCAAATAACAAATTAGGGGCATTGACAGTTGGTAAAACTTATCGTGTATCTGCTAAACTTGAATATATTTCTGGAACTCATACTACTCCACAGACAAAATTCTATTTAGGTGGTGGTTCAAGTGGCAACTTTGATATTGATGGTACTGAAACAACTTATGAAAAAGATATAGTAGTTTCTAATGCTTCATCAGATTTATTTGTAATTAATACATCTCAAGAAGATGAAGTCTGTGTATTTACAGTAGATGATGTATCAGTCAAAGAAGTAGGTCTATCTGACCAAAGTACTGCAATGGGACAAGAGACTATCTTTCAACCTGCTTTTGTAGGGCAGAATAGAATGATAGCATTTGATGGTGATACTTATGTTGGTTTAGGTACTATAGATACCTTTAAAAATAAATCAGCTATATCTTTATCTTTTTGGATATGTCCTAATAGTTATAATTCTCACTCAAAAATAGCAGCTTTTAGTCAAGATGAAGTTATAGAATGTATAATTCAAGAATTTGATGTTCCTATGTTGAAACTGTATATTAATAATAATGGTGTTGATTTTAACAAGACTTTACCATTAAATGAGTGGACTCATGTTGTTATGACATTTACAGGTAAAGGTGGTGGTACAAATGATACAAGAAAACTTTATTTAAATGGAAGTCTGTCTGTTACTAATGATGATACTGGGACACAGGCAGATACATCTGATTATTCAGGAGTACATGCTATAATAGGAGGGAGAAATGATACTTATGAGATGGATGGATTTATTAATGAAGTATGTGTATGGGATAAAGCACTCTCATTATCAGAAGTACAAGAATTATATAATGATGGTGTAGCTTTAAATGCTACTACACATTCAGCTTCTCCATCAACTGGTACAGATAATCTTATAGGATATTGGAGAAATAATAAACTTACAAGTACTGGAACTTGGGAAGATTTATCACAAAACGATAATCATGGCACTTTATCAGGTGGTTCTACAGTCATCTCCCCTGAAGGCACAACATCTGGTAGAGATATTAATGGCTTCTTCTTAACTCATCCTAATAAGAATTATCTATCTTTAGATGGTACAGATGGCTCGTATGTAAATGTTCCTCATAGTGATGTATTTAATTTTGGAACAGGTAGTTTTACAGTTCAGTTTTGGGTTAAGGCTAATAGTCTTGCGAGTGATGATAGGATGGTTTGCAAAGGAACTACAGATGCTGGAGAGTGGATGGTCTCTATAGGTAGTACTGATAAGATTAGAGTTTATGGAAGAACTAATGATTCAGGGACTACAGATAGTGCTGATTTTATAAGTACAACTCAACTTCTTATCAATACATGGGCTATGATAACAGTAATTTTTAATAGGACTTCGGATAAAATTCAAGTATATAAAGATGATGGTTCTGTAAATGAAACTACAGCAAACTGGGAATCTGATGGAGCTTTTGACAATACAGAGCCTTTGACTATAGGAATAAATGACTCTTTAACATCTGGTCAATATTTTGATGGAATGATAGATGATGTTAGAATTTATAATAGAATTTTAACTACAGATGAAATAGCAAAGAACTATAGACATGGTAAGGCAAAACATAAGGATTAAAAATGGATAATAATGCATTTTCAAAGATGTACTTTACATTGACTAAAGATTTAGTAAATACAGCCTTAGAGGGTGTATTACTGGACAAATACAAGCAACCTATATATGATGATGATGGTAATAAAACAGGTGATACTACTCCTACTTGGGGAGATGTTATTATGATGCTACCTCATAGATATGGTTTAAATTGGAATAAAGCTGGTGCAGGTACTTATAAGATATGCTTAATAAGAGATACTTGGAGCAGTAAGAATGGAGAACTGTCTGCTATGATTAAGCTTGGTGAAGGAAAGAATTATCCTTACAGGTCTATGCTTACAAATGATGAAGCAAGAGAATTATTAAAAACAGATAAATTTACAGAAAGTGAGTAATGAAAACTAAAGAATTAACAAAGAAAAAAGTATCTGATAATGGTCAAGTAGAAGATGTTGATTTACAAAAAGAATTAGAGTCTATTGTTAGTCAATATAATAATGCAATAGAAAAAAAGAATCAATACGATAATCTTGCTACAAGATGTTTAGGTGCAATAGAAATGTTAAAAAAACTTATAGGAGATAATAATGGCGAAATTCGGGACAAAAAGTAAAGAAAGATTATCTACTTGTCATCCTGACATACAAAAAGTTTTTAATGAAGTAATTAAAACTATTGATTGTACTGTTACAGAGGGTATGAGAGGTGAAGAATTACAGAATAAATATTTTGACGAAGGAAAATCTAAGGTAAGATTTCCTGATGGTAAGCATAATGGAAACCCAAGTAGAGCTATAGATGTATGTCCTTATCCTGTTGATTATGAGGATAGAGAAAGATTCACATTATTCGCTGGTTATGTATTAGGCATTGCAAAATCTATGGGTATTAAAATGAGATGGGGTGGATGTTGGAGAAATGATTTTGATCCAAAAAAGAATGGTTTTGATGATATGCCTCATTTTGAATTGATGAAATAGTATGGATAATATAAGTGATACTATACAAAATTTAAATCCTACAGTAGTTGTAGGTAGTAATATTGCATCGTCAATTGTTAATTGGTTAGGTGTAATTAATCCAATACTATCTTTTATATGCATGTTAATAAGTGCCGTAGGAGGTATCTATTGGATACTACTCAAACGTAGAGAATATAATAAAGGATAAGTTATGATATGCCCACATTGCAGTTCTGAGTTTGTACAAAAACAAGGAGTAAGGAGGGGCAAACAAAGATATTGCTGTTCTGCTTGTAGAAAATGGTTTTCTACTGATTATGGTGAAGAATTTATTGAAATAAAAAAAGATGTTGAACCTGGTGGTATTTTAAAAGTTAAAAGTAAAAAAACTTTAAGAATATATTGTGCTACAGATATACATCATGGTGCAGAAGAACATCACGATGAAAAATTTGATGAATTTATAGATGTTGTTGATAAAGACCCTAATGCTAAATGGTTTATGAATGGAGATAATATTGAATTAATACCTCCTAATTATAAAATTAGTCAACGTGGTCAATCTATGGAAAATGATGAACAACATATGACATTCATTGAACGTGTAAGAAAAATTAGAGATAAACTTTTATTTGTTCGTGGTGGTAATCACGATATGATACGAAGTGTGAATATATTAGGCTTTGATGTTTCTAAGGTATTAGCAAGTCATTTAGGAGTACCATACTATAGAATGCCAGGATATACTCAAATTGATATAGATGGTAAAATATGGAATATGGTATCAGGACATGGTAAAGGTGGTGGTAAAAATGGTGATTTAGAATTAGATAAAATGGCTGCTATATATACTGATGGAGATGTATTTATTTTAGGTCATAATCATCAATTATATGCAAAACCAATTGATAGTTTAAGAATTGAAAATGATGAAGAAAGAATTAGAAGAAGATGGTATTGTAGAGGTGGATCTTTCTTAAAATATGCTGAATATGCAAGATATAGTTTTTTCCCTATAATTAGAACAGGATGGGTTACAATGGAGTTTAGTAAAGATAATATAAAGTGTTGGTCTGAGTGAACGATTTACTATATCTTATATCTGAAGAAGGTTTGCCAACCTTTCTTGTTGTAATTTTTCTTGTTGGAATTGGTATTGTTGCTCGATGGATTGCAACCCAATATATACATAGACTTGATAAACAATTTACTGAAATGCTACGAGAAATAGCAGAAATGCAATCTTCTATATTAGAACATAATAATAAATTATATAGCATAACTGAGAAACTTATATCTAATCAACGTGAAATACAAGAAGATATAAATGCAATAGAAAGTTCTTTGGAGACTTTATTGGCTTTTATAAACTTAAATAAAAAAGAATCTAAGTAATGTGGCTGACAATTCCGGACTTAATAAAGATGGTGGAATCAGTTTTAGTAGAAAGCTTAAGAAAAAAGACGAAGAACCTAAGATGTTCTCTCGAAGACCTGAAGATAAAGTTGAAGAAGAAGTTGAAGAACCTAAAA
>TARA_R100001594_G_scaffold24789_1_pt1 | contig 51529 bp, 70 predicted proteins | sample TARA_R100001594 | Tara Oceans TARA_R100001594 (sample SAMEA2622752) | marine metagenome | biome: marine biome (ENVO:00000447); feature: marine epipelagic mixed layer (ENVO:xxxxxxxxx); material: "saline water (ENVO:00002010), including plankton (ENVO:xxxxxxxx)" | depth 150 m | reverse complement strand
TTACTTCCGACTCCAGCAGTTAAACCTGTTACCATTGCTCTATTTAAAGCATTTGAAAAAACATCAGAGCCGAGTTCACTTTTAAAAGTACGTAAATCTTCTCCAAATTTAGTCTTTCCCAATCCAGTCATATCGAATCCTTTTTTAGCTTTATCGCTCATAACCTTGCCTCCAACTAAGGAGCCTGCAAATTGAGCAGCCATAATAGCGGGAATCCCAACCCCAGTTAATGCGAGAAGGGTAGAAAGTATAGTTCCCCATTTATTTCCCTTTTTTGCCTTGTCAGAGGCTTTTTTGATTCTTTTGTTTGCTTCTGAGAATAATTTACGATGCTGTTTACCTTCTGCCCTACGAGCTCTACGCTCTTTAGCATCAATTTCTTTAGCACCCTTTTCTAGTTTGCTTAATATATCTAATATCTGTCCTGAACTTGCCATTATAAAACCTCTGCTTTTTTGTGGTTTTCGTCAATATAAAATACCATTTTCTTCCCTATAAATACAATCATTATTATTAAAAATTTGTTCCCATTAATATTGCATTACTCTTCGACAGCTCGTATGTTATTTTTGGGTCTCTGGATGTCCCTGTATAATTTTCATAATATAAACCAAGTCTATGTGTTCCAGTTGGGGCAACATCTAAAAAATCTTTACTATAATTCATCGCACAAACATACAATGAATTACTATCTCTCATATCCTGCAAAGCTTCTGGTCTTAATGGAATATCATTATATCCAGAAGGATAAACACTCCAACTAGTAGTATATGCATCTGAATATTTTCTAAGGTGTGGCTCTCCACTTCCACCACCAGAGCCATCTGTTCCAGAATCATCCCAATCAAAGATAGAGTCATAATCTGCAGTACTAAAAGAACTTATATCTGAAGTTGCAGCTACAATTATAACATCTCCTGACGTATTAGAGGCCCCCAATAATGACAATGTTGCACTCTCGACTAATTGATTCACCCCACTTGTGTCAAATACAAAAAATGACCTGTAAATAGTATGACTAGTACCGCCACCCCTTCCACTAGTAGCAGATGATGAAATACCAACAGTACTAATGGTAGATGCACTAGAGAATCCAGTCCCAGTAGTAAAGCTTCGAGCAGAGTTCCAACTTGCATGAGTTTTATAAACATAGGCATCAGAATCTGCATATATAGTAGCCATTAAATCACCACCTTTGGCATATAATAAACACTTGCATCCATATATCCATTTTCATCTGGAGATATAGAAATAGATTCAAATGATATAGAATCGAATGAATGTTCATTTCTTTCTTCTTCAAAATTATTCCAATAAGTAATCTTAGCTCCTGACTTAGACCTTGCTAATGCAAATGTTTTAAATTGACTCCAATTATCATCTCCAAATGTATCAATAAAGATACCATCATATGTGTCTGAAAGGCTTAAATTAGCCCAATCTCCCTCAATTATAGTTACATTAGACTTACCACTAGCCCAAGTATTTAATCTTTCTAAAATCTGTGGATGTATCTCTACTATAGTATGGCTATTAACTCCTTGAGATTGTATGTAATCAGCACATATCCCCATACCAAAACCTATTTCAAGAATATCACCCTTATTATGACATATATATTCAGCAGATTTTTCCATTATCGGAGACTCCCAGTTCATCATAACTTCCATACCATCTTCATTTACTATTTTAGTGTCAAAAAACTCTAATGTATTATCTTTAAATGCCATTAGAATTGGAAGTCCAAAGTTGCTGCTCCATAAGCAATTTCATTATCTGCGTCCCAATAAAAAGAAAATATATCAACATGATTTGCATCTGTAGTTAATGTTGGATTAGAGCCTCCTGCAAATTTAACAGTACTGCTTCCACCTGCTGCATTACCAGCCGAATCATATGCATTCCAATTTGTTACAGTTCTACTTCCAGTGCCATCTTGTTTTAAAAGTAAAATGAAATTCCCAGAAATAGCAGGAAAATATAATCTTATATTAGTAATACTCCCTGCTCCAAAAGTAGCAAAAGCTTTATTGCTATTGGTTCTGTAGTCAACATCAGTATTAGTTCCACCATATGTAGGTTCAAATTGATTAAAGCCCACTGGAGAATCATTCATATCAATATGACCATCAATATTAAAACCTAAATTCGCAGCTCCAGCAGCATCATCATGAGTTTTAATTACAGTCGCTCCATGAGCTGCAGTAACTATTTGAAGATAGTCATCCGTAGAAGAACCACCTGATTCATATAATTTAAAGCTACTTTTACTAGCAGCTGTAGAAAATTCTCCAAATGTAGCAGAATCATCTTTTAAAGTAATCTCTCCACCATCAGCATTAAGCTCTATGTCTCCATCTATATCTAGTATGAAATTAGCTAATTCTGCATCCGCATCTATAGTTTGAATAGTTGTTGCTCCATTATTAGTAGTTGCAATAGTACAATAATCACCTGTATTAGCAGAACTGGTTAATAGAATATCTACCCCACCATTATCTACAGTTTGGTATATACCATACATTCTACTTAAATCACCACCTGTAACTATTTGGTTTATACCAAAAGTTCGAGCAGCACCATTACTATGACCTGTAACTGTTTGATGTAATCCTCTGACAATAGCTGTCCCTGCATCAGCATTATGGGTTAGAGTAGGGGTATTGTTTATTCCATTTAATTCATTTGTCCCATTAGTTGCAGTAGTATTATCTGCATCTATTCTAAGTGCATTTAATGTATTATCGCTAGTACTTGTTCCTGTTTTATCAAAATCAATAGATAAACCTTCGTATGTACCTGCACTAGTATTAGATACATCCTTATCTATTGTTAATGTACCAGCCATAGTATCATCATCATCATTTTTCAAAAAAGCATCATCTACATTAACAGTAATAGTACTGCCAGAACCAGATGTAGCACAATTAGTTCCACCTGCTATTGTAAAATCTGCTGAACCAGCTGTGTCAGCTAAAGCTCCACCACTATCTCCAGTAAGAGTAACTCCTGTTATGTCTCCCGATGCTGTAGAATAACCATAAGCTTCTATCTTTTCTTTGATTGCCCCAGCAGACATTAACGTCGTATCATTATCAGTAAAAGCACTACCAACATTAATTTGTGTTATTCCTGTAGTTCCACCTGCAGATGTATCAAAAGTCCAAGTTCCTGTTGTTGTAAAACCACCTGCGGTCAAAGTTCCATCTATGGACATGTTCCCACTACTATCTAAATCAAGTAAAGAATCATCTACTAAAGCAGAGCCATTGTGAATTTTAAATTTATTGCTATCACTAGCATCATTTCCAAACGCCCAAACATTTGTTGATTCTGATAATAATTTTACAAAAGCATCTCCATAACCTGCTGTTCCATCATTCCCTTTAGAGATAATAGCTAAGGAGGCACTTTGAGAAGTAGCGGTAGTTGTAGTAAAAGCATTTATTCCTAGCCCTACACCATGTAAAATATGTCCACCTCCGCCAGAATTATAATACAAATCTCCAACAACAGGAGTAGGAGCAACACTAGGGAGCCTAAGTGTTTTTGCTTTTACAACTGCATCTTCATCATCCCTAGAATTTCTAACTTTTAAAACCCCAGAATCATTTTTAATAACAACCTTTGAATCACTTTTATTATCTCTTATTGACAATTTGCCATTAGGCTCTGCAGTTATAGCGGGATTTAATTCTCCAGACCCATTATTATATGTTACAATGCTATGTTTTCGTGCTTGATTAAGGTTATTAATATTAAAAGCATCTTCTAAAGGGGTAGCATACCATTTATTATTATACTTTGCAAATAGCTTGATTTTACCACCACTTTTAGATATTCTAAAATTATCACTACTTACATTTCTAGGTATGCCAATATTTCTATTTTTACTACCTGGCATTTTTAGCCCTATATACTATAGTAATATCATTGATTTGAAATGTTGAACTTACAAAATCTCCAATATCTGAATTACTTCCCAATTTAGTTGCCGTAGGCTCCAAATTAACATCCAATCCATAATTTCTTCCAGTAAACAATAGTTGAATTGAGTATATATTATTTAAACTTTGACCAGAGCTAGATGGTTTTAAAACCGCTGTATACCATTGATTTTCAAGTTCAGGACTGCTTGAATTAAAACTAGTAGACTCATGCCCTGGCATAAACCCTGTATCTACATCGTAGTTTTGAACTCCTTCAAATCTATTTAAAGGAGAAAATTGGTCAGAACCATTAATTGAATACAATACTTGTACATTGGGTTGAACTTGACCCGCAACAGATACATATATTTTATAAACTTTCTTCCTTAACCCAGGAGAACCAAAGTCAATATCTTTAGTTTTAAATTCAACATTAAATTTATTCGTAGATGCATTATCCCACTGCAATATCTTTATTTCAGATTCATTTACACCTTCTGGGTCATTATAAGATGCTAAATATAATAAATTTCCCTCTGCGTCATTTACAAAATTGCTTTTAATTACATTTTTACCACTTGGAAATACTTTCTTTCCATATGAAAAGTTCTTTAAAGTAAAGTCATAAATATAAGCATCACCACTCACTTGAGGAAAAGCAGATGCATCTGAACTTTTATAGATAATTATTTTATTATCATTTGGCAAATAACCAATCATGGGCTTTCCTAATTTCCCAAGTCCATCTGATGCTACAAATCCTTTCCATCCAAAAGCAACTTGAGATACATATAAATCTTGCAATTCAAAATCCTCAAAAAGTGCAATAGCATCAACATCTCCATCAAGTATTAAATTAGTCCATTCAACAATATCTAATACATCCAATATTCCATCATCATTAACATCGAATAAGTGAATATTGCCAGGATTACCTACAATTATATTAGAGATATAATCCTGTATTCCTCCAGAAGTTCCACTACCTAATATATCATTTAAAGTTGAACCATAAAATTCCGACATATCTTTTATATATACACCTCTCATGATTTTATCTTCAATTAAGTTGTCAATTTTATTCTCATGAGTATATAAATATAATCCAGCTTTATTAAACCAACATGGACCATGTTGCGTTATAATAACATGATATTTGTTGTCAATTCCATGATTGTAATGAGTTGACTCAATTACTTCTTGTCCATCATCTAATATTTTAATAACATATAATGTGTGATGTTTCCATACAAATAATTTGCCATTATATGTAATCATATGTACAATAGAATCTCCATCGCCAGTAGCTAAATCTATATGATGAAATCCATCGTCTGGGAAAATATCATGCTGCCCTGGTTCAGTTTTTAAAATTCTATCAGGTTGATGAAATTGAGTATCTACATCCATTATATTTCCAATGTAAACTCTATCATTTAAAATAGCTGAAGTTTTAAATCTATATATATTTCCATATGATTCAGCCATACGTGCAACATTTCTTCTTTCTTCCTCCTCAACCTCGTCCTCAGTCTCAGGGTCATCCCCTCCAAAATCATGAATCCATTCTACATTTCCCTTTAATTTATCTACATGTGAAAGCATCGTAGGAGAATAATTATGTTTATATCCATTAAGAAGCTCATATGTATGGTCAGGTATAGATTCTATATTTACACTTTGATTAACTCCACAATTTTTATAAGGGTCTGTCAAAGCAGAAATCTCAGTATCAGGAATATATATATCATAATTTGAAGAGGAAACTAATACTCTAGTATTATGGTTATGTGGAGACTCCCATTTTACTCCATTTCTACCTAAAGTACTATTGCCCCAAAGAGGTATTCTATGCGACCAATTGTTAATTATCTCTTGCTGTTCAGATAATTCCCATCTTTGAACTAAACCATTTGTCTCATCAAGCATACCTAATGGCACCCATGGTTCAGATTCTATATTACATCCATTATAATAAATCATTCCTCTCAAAGCATCAATTGTTGCAAGATTATACCATGTTTTAGCCTCATCTTCTATATCTCTCATATAAATTCTAAATCCTACAACCCTAGCGTCCCACAAAGGTCTATCAGTACTAAGATGATTACTTTCAGTTGCAGGTATTATTTTATCTGTATCTGCCCACCAAGGAAGGAATGTCCAATTAAAAACTATTTTAGGAAGAGCATTAAAATCTCCTGGGATAAAATTAGTAGTAGCTGGTTCGACACCATCTGTTGTTGTAATAGCGTTTCCATTGGTAGTTGAGCCAATCTGAACCCATGGATTTAGTCCATCTGTTTCATAATCTAAATGCTCAGATATATCTTTTAAATTTAAAATATTTGGTTCATATATTCTTACACCATCGATTTTACTACTGCCATGAGTTTTTGCAATTCCAGTTTCTTGACAAATACCTTTAGGGTCACCATCATATAAAATAGAGCTTCCAAACATCCATTTTCGTCTTAATTCATGTCCATCTTCCATTGTCCCTTCATGAAGTGGAGTAGTACTTGCTGTAGCTGCTACTGATGAAACAATTTCGTTAGTATTATCATCAATTCTCTCTAAATTTGGAAAAGCATAAGTAGAAATCTGATAATTATTGAAAGGCTTTCCATCACTATTCCAGTTGGATTGACCATCAAGCCTATCAGTAGTAAGTAACGAACCTTTGAGAAATCCAGTAAACCCTGCAGTTTTATCTTTAAATTTCACAGCACCATTTGTATCATCATATGGATGTCTTGGTATTGATTCTAACAATTCAGCATTAGGACCTAATAGACTAAAATAATCTTCATAAGTTTGAAAATGCCAATGATTCCTTGTGAATGATGAATTACTTGTATTTGCATAAGGATTATATTGGTCTTCAGAAGGCTCTCCATCTGATGGTAATCTAATTGAATCTAAATTACTTAAATACTTTCTATTTATATGTCCAAAATATCCAACTATATTATTATTTTTATTTTCAAAATTAGCATCACAATATCTAAATCCATTATTTACCCAATATCCAACGATATCAGCATTTGCATCTGGTCCTACATGCATTTTTTGATTTCTTTGATTGAAACCATTTTGGTCAAGGTCAAAATTAAGTATTGTACCCTCTGTAAATGACTCATGAGGGTGACCCTGAGAAGTTGAATTATATGTAGGTTCATCCCATGGTATAGTTGAAAAAACTTGCTCCCCAGCATCATTTTCATGACTTGCAATAAGAGTTATTTCATTCCTATTTTCCCCAGAAGTAACAACATAATACTGCACTCCTTTTTCTCTAAAAGTTGGAGGAGCCATGTAACCAGAAAATATTTCATTTTTCGACCATTCTCCTTCAACACCTAAATCGTAATCATGTCTAAAAGTTAAAATCCGTTCTCTTTCTGCTAAACCACCAGTAAAATAGGATGCAAGAGTAGGGTCAAGAGCATCTTTAAATCCATCTCCTAGAATTTTAACTTTTCCTTTTTTAGAAAAATCAAATCCTGAAGCACCTGGGATTGCATCTTGTTCTAAATCCCTTGCCTCTTGAGATGTTATTAGTCCTCTCTCAAAAGATGATAAGGTATAAGTTTCTTTAGGCATTAATAAGAACCACCCTCAGAATTGGTATCTTGCAATAAACCTGATGTATCGCCTTCTACTGAAGTCATCAACAATTCAACATTATCATCATCAATAATATCATCATAAGCAACAACTCTTATCAACGCATCTCTATAAGCATTTAAACTACGAGCTTTAATCACAGGAACAAAATTCTCTCTTCCACTTTTAACTGCTCCACTTAATGCTGAATTTGTTGAACAAGCAATTTTCATATGAGAATTAGCTGGGCATCCAATCAACTTGAAAGCTCCAGTTTCATAATTAATATATCCATGACCACCATTTTTTCTTCGCAATCTTCCCATACCATCATCAAACATTATATTATCTTCATCTGAATCCATTGGTAAAGAAGGACTTATAACAGGTCTTAATGCAGTTGTTAATGGGAATTTACCCGTTCCAAACAATTCTGCAACAGCCCCATCAGAACCTGCAGCTAATGCTATTGAACTCTTTCCTTTATATCTTGATTTAGTTCTAAATACAACATCATTGTTTTCTAATGCAACTGTTACATCTAAATTCTCAGCATCTAATTCATCTTGAATCTTTTTTAATACCCCAGTACCAGAAAAGCTATTACCGAAAGTAGTATTAGTTGCATCTGTCGTAAAGTTGCAAACAGTCTGAGTACCACCATCTACTGTTATTTTAAATTCATATGCTGTATTTGCAGCTAATCCCGTAGTAGTACTAGAACCAATACCCTTTAAACCTAATGGTAATCTCGCTTGAGAATAGAATTTTATTCCAATAGAACCAGGTACTAATCCACATGGATATGCAAAATCTCTCCCTAATCCAAAGAAGGTGTTAGAAGAAAATTTTCCAGACGAATTAGTATATATATTACTAGCACCTTGCATTAAAGTACATCCAGCCGTAGCTGCTTTAGAGGTCCCATCAGTACTATCTAAATACTCTAAAACCTCATTCATATAATGAAAACCAATAGCATCTTGGTCTGCATGAGCTGCTGCTGTAGTTCCTAATACTCCACGTTTAACAGTGAAAGTTGTTTGATTAGGAACACCATCAGTTATTTGCATCAATTCATTTCCTACACGTATTATATCATACAATTTAAACATTTGCCCATCAGCACTACCATTGCTACCAGCATTATTTTCAAATGTTATAGTAGTAACACTTGCTGTATGAGCACCATTAAGTCTTGCAACTGATGAATATGCTCCTATATATGTTCCTGTTGCTGATGATATATTGTTTCCTACTGCACTTAAAGTTAATTTACAATTATCAAATGTTGTCCCTGTAGCTAATCCAGAGATAGTTTGAAGAGTTCCAACCTCGTCTGCATGACATTCTCCAAATAAAGCTATATGGTCAGCTTCTGCATGACCTGTAGTAGTATCTCCCATTATTTGATTTTTGAAAAAATCTTCTTCTATGTCTGCTTCAAACAAGTTTCCTGAAGCCGTAAGACTTACTGGGTCTCCATTTGTTTGACTTGCAATGAAATACCCAGGAGGGTCTATAAATGTTGGTCCAGTAGTAGCATAAGCTACACCATATGCACTAGTTCCTCCTTTATTCCCAGCCGAAGTATCACTTGCAGCATATACATCATTATCATCAGGGTCAGATGAATATACAATCATTTTAGATGTTGGTAATGCAAAGTATTTTCCAGGATGCAAAACAAAATCAATTGTCGCAGATTCGGGGTTTGCGTCAACAATATCATCATCTACTCCAAACTCCCTTAATAATATTTGAATTTCGGCAGATTGATTTCCATCGTTCGCCAATAACAAATAATTGAACTTATTATATGTCTTACTTCCATCAGGTTTAAATTCAATTAGTTCTTTAAAAGAATCAGTATTGTCAACTTTAAATGTTGTATCAAATGCAGATGAGGCAATATGTGATGTTGAATATTGCTGACTGCCACTTGCACCATAAACATCCGATGTTAATTTTAAAGATGTTGTCAATTTGCCCATTATTTTCTCCTATTTCTTTTTGCTTAATACTCCTTCTAAAACTTCCATAAAGCCATCAAACAAAGAATCAAATATCTCTTCTTCTTTAGCTTCGGAAATTAAAGGAATATTAACCTTTTTATTAATTCCATCAATTATCTCTTCCTTATTGCTTTTTAAATAAGCTATAATCATATCTACCATTTCACTTCTCCTTTAGTATTTTTTTGATTTGGACTTCTTTTTATTAGCCACTTTAGTTACTTTTTTACCTGTTTTTTTTGCATGTGCTTTAGCAAGTCTTCTTCCTCTTGCGTCATATGTAAAATGTTTACTTCCCACTTTTGGCATCTCTACTCCCCTTCTATATTAATATTCATTATTTCGTTTTCTTGTTACAAATTTTTCCTTCAATCCATTCCCACTTAAACTAGCCATAATTTCAATAATCGCTCCAATCTTAGACTTTATCTCAGCTTGATTGATTTGCATTCCTTTTTGGGCATCTATAAGCTTTATAATGATACCTTCTAGTCTTTCAAAAGATTCTCTTAACTCAGTTTGCAATTCATTCTGTATCCAAGCATTTTGGGACTTTACATACCATCCCAAAGCCACAACCATCATTACAGGTAAACCAAACCTTTCTAATAAATCAAATACTGCCATGTCCATTATTTTTTCTTGCCTTTTAAGTAATCATAATATGAACATATTAAAATCCCAATAATAAATACAATAGGAACTGCAAATAATAAATCAAATAACACTAAGCAATTTCCCATTTAATAATAACATTAGGATATATAGTTGTCGAAACAATGAAAGGACTATACATCGTAGTACTTATATTTTTATTTACCATCTATTATTTTCCCCCATAATGTTGTTTTACCTTTTATAATCTCTACAACTTCTACTTTGAAATTTCCACCTTTAAACCAATCTATAATTGCAAAAGCGTGATTCCAATTAGTTAATTTCCCACCCAACCAATCTTCATCATTTTCTATATCTTTTAAACATCCTAAACTCCATGAACTTATAGTGCCTCCATTGAAAGTTTTAGTAAACCTTTGAAGGTCATGGGTGTGTCCATACATAATACTCTCGCCATAATGGTCAAGATGTTTATAAGCATGATATTTAGTGGTATACTTTCCATGTGTGAAATTAATTTTTCCTATCTTTAAATTCTTTTTATTGTTATAAGGATAGTATTTATATCCTCTTTCTTTCAACCTTAAAGCCTTTTCAGTCATATAATGCTTTAAATAAGGGTATCTAGTGACAAATTTATCTAACCATACCTCATGGTTACCTTGAACAAAATACCTCTTTTTACAGCCGATTTTATCTAAAGACTCATCTATCCAATCCATTCCTGCATTAACTTCAGCTATATCTTGGTCAAGCAAAGGAATTAAATCTTCCATCGGCTTAGCGAATCTGCCTTTCCAATGGTGAGTGCTAAAATGTGTCCACTCTCCAGTATCACCTAAATCTATATAAGTATCAGGTTTTACCATTTCTATTGCTTTTTTTACTACATTTATTGCATCTGCATCATGCAAGGGGAAGTGCTTATCGGGAGTTACAATAGCCCTTTGCACTACCCCCTTATCATTTTTTTTCATATAACCCTATTTTTTTAGTTCTTTGTATATCTTTATTCCTAAATATACAATTGTCACAAGTCCTACACATACTTTTACAAACTCTGGAACCATTTCTATAAATTGCATAAGAAAACTTCCTCCGCCTATACTAGTTGTTTTTAATGTATCAATCACTTAACTCCTCCTGTTTTTGTTCCGACTTATCTTCAATAGCATCAAGAATCTCTATTGCACCTTGAAGCTTTAATGCTAAAGTCGTCAAAGCATTTAATTCTGCATTCAATTCTTCTCTTTTCTTTATTACTTCTTCATATTGTTCACGCAACTGAACCAGTCTTTCTTCATTAGAAGGACTCACCTCTTTTTTTGACATTACTATCTCCTTGTGTTATTATAATGCTTTTATGTCTGTAATAATTTTTGCTAACTCTGTTAAATCAGCTTCTATTCTTGCTTTTTCGCTATTAAGTTGTGACTGCTCAGATTCATATTCTAAAAGAGACACTTCTCTAACTTTATCGGCAAGAGCACTTCCTGTTGATGCATCAAATCTTTTTTCTGTTAATTGTATTACTTCTTCATCATTAACTGTTGCTTTCGCAAATGATACTTTTGACGCTGATTTAAGAGTGCTATAGTCTTTTACTCTCATTATTATTCTCCTAGTTTACTTTTTAATTCTTCTACTTGTTTTGATAATTCTTGAACGGCTTTAACAAGAGGCGGTACAATTTTAGAATATGCAATATGTTGCTGTGTATTAGTTTCATCAATTGCAACAATATCATTATTATCATCAAAACCTATATTTTTTAAAACCTCACCTACTTCTTGAGCAATAAAACCAGTTCTTATTTTATTTTTATCCAACTCATCTAAAGTTCTTGGAGTCCTTCCATTTTTAAACCAAGATAATTCCTTTTTAAGACTTTCGTCATAATCAACTGGTTGTCTTTTTTTATATTCTACAGGCCTTAATTCTTTTATAAAATCTAACCCAAGAATAGTATTATTAACGTTTTCTTTAATTCTAGCATCAGATGTTTGCACAGTTGCACTTCCTGCATATAATGTTGCACCTGTATCATCTGCTGCATATAATCTAGTTGTACCACCATCTCCAATAACTGCATAATTATCTCCAATCCCTTGTGCATCATTACCTATAACTGTTTGATTTGTACCCGTTGCAGCACTAACATCAGAATTTTCCCCTAAGCAAGTATTCTTTGTCCCTGTGGTTATTGAATTTCCAGCAGATTTTCCTATTAGTGCATTTTCTGAAGCTGCCCCTTGTAATAGATACCCAGCAAGAGCTCCTACTGCTGTATTTGAAGCTCCTGTTAACTTTTCAGCATCTATTCCTCTACCTGTATGGCCTCCTATAAATGTATTATGAGTACCTGTGGTAGTATACGTTCCAGACCCACTCCCTACTGCTGTATTATAATAATTTGTCGTACTTCCTGAACTTCCTCCACTATCGCAATGAAGAAGGGCATTATACCCAATTGCGACAGAGTTAGATACCTCGACACCATTTCCTAAAGCCCCATTACCAAGTGTTACGACCTGCTCCCCTATAGTTAATGCATCTGCACTTGTAGTACCAACTATAGTATTATTTGTACCCGTGGTTATAGATGTACCTGCAGCATACCCTATACCTATATTATTAGTATTTGTAGCTGTGTCGTCAGTTCCTCCAGCATTTTGAGAGCCTAAAGCAGCGACTCCAATTGCTATATTTCTACTATCTTCAACTGCTGCATCTAACGCACCTGAACCAATAATTACATTTTGAGTTCCTTCAACAATAGATGAACCTGCACTATATCCCATAGCTGTGTTTTGCCCTGCAGTACATAGTTTTAAAGAGTCATAACCTACAGCTACATTATTAGTTGATGTGACATTATCGCTAAGTGCATTATAACCTATAGCTATACTATTACTTGCAGTTGTATTATCTTTTCCAGCATTCTGTCCTACAAATACATTTCTAATGCCAGTTGTAGTCTCATAACCAGCCTGTTTTCCTACAAATACATTATTTTGTCCATTTGTTAAATCAAACCCTGCATCTTTTCCTACAATAGTATTTCCAGAACCATTTCTTAAAACTTTTCCAGCTCTTGCTCCTATTAACGTATTATCATTTGTAGTACCTCTTAAAGCTTCACCAGCTGAAGTTCCAAATGCAGTATTTTGCCATCCTGTTAATGTAGGGTCAAAAGTGAGTGTAGTATTTGATTGAGTTGTTACTCCACTTGCATTATTTAATTGAAAACTAGTAACTCCACTTCCAGTATCATCACCTTCTGTTCCTGCATTAATTGACTCAACAACATATACATCCCCATTTCCACCTAAACCTGTCCCCGTAATTGAATCTCCTACATATATTGGAGCAGCATCACATGTTACTGTCGCTTTTGTAAATGTTAATGTTTGTCCAGTTAAAGAGCCACCAGTAGTAGAAGCAGATAAAACAAAATTTTCAGTATCGGTTATAGATGAAACATAAGCATTACTTGGAATCCCAGTACCAGCAACTCCATCGCCAACAGTAATAGCACTTGAAGTTGCATGTTGTATAGAAGTAGAATTATTATATACACCACTCCCTACAGTAAATGTACCACCAGTACCAGTATCACATGTAGAAACTGCATAAGTTGTCCCACTTGCCTTAAGTGCTCTAAAACCAACTGCAGTAAGATTCCCCCCTGTTGTATGTCTAGCAACTTCATGACCTACAGCTGTATTTCCTGCTTGGGCACTCATTCTTAACGCATCTTCGCCTATTGCTACATTATTACCTGCAGTAGTAGCAGTCATTAATGAATTATAACCTATAGCTATACTATTATCTCCTTCTGTAAGAGCTTTTCCTGAATTTGCACCTAAAAATACATTATATGTTCCTGTTGTAACATCTTTACCCGCATTTACACCGACTGCAGTATTATATTGAGCACCATCAACACCATTAGCATCCTGTAAAGCATAAGACCCTATTGCTACATTTCCATCTCCTTGAGTATTATTTTCAAGAGCTTTATAACCTACAACTGTACTAAGTGTAGCATCTGTCTGTGCCTTTGCTGCATAATAACCTATGGCGACTTGTTGATATGATGTAGAATCTTTTAATGCAGCTCTTCCAATTGCAATATTTTGACCAGTTGCAGCTACATTTCCGTCACCCAAAGCATTATAACCTATAGCTATGTTATCAACAGTACCTGTAGCTGTAGCATCCATCACATTTTGACCAATAGCTATATTCCTATGTCCTGCAAAACTTGCATTGTCTAATGTATGTTGACCTATAGCAATATTATTATTCCCAGGAGAAGTAGGTTGTTCCATAGCTTCCATACCTATTGCGATATTACACAAACAACTGTCAGAAGTGGTTGCTGAACTTAATGCTTCAAATCCAATCGCTATATTATAATCAGCATCAGCATGATTTAAAAGTTCCATGGCATAAGAACCGATTGCAATGTTTCCGTTAGCTGCCTCCATAGTCTTCAGTGTACCTTCGCCTAAAGCAATATTAGACGCACCAGTAGTTAATGAATATGCTGCCTGATAACCAATTGCCTCATTTTTACCACCGCTCGTGAGGTCATTTAAAGCATTCCATCCAATTCCAACGCAATAATTACTTGTTACAGCCCCAGCTCCCATAGCACCAGCACCAATCGCTATTGTACCTTCTGTATTAACGCCTGCAGTATCTAAAGCATAAGCTCCTATTGCTACATTTTTATCTACATCTAATTCAGTTCCATACATAGCATTCTTACCTATTACTACATTTTCTTCTGATTGAGCAGTACTAGTAGCAAGAGCATTTGTGCCTACGACAGTATTACCATGTGCATCTGCTCCAGTAATATTAGCAGCAGCTAAATAACCTATCGCAACATTGTCTCCATAAGTGGCACTTTTTAAAGCGTCATATCCAAGGATTGTATTATTAGAACCTGTGGCCATTGCGGAACCAGCCCTATATCCTATAGCAGTATTAGTTGTTCCGTCAGTAAGAGAATTTAATGCATTCTGCCCAATAGCAATTTGTGCACTTCCAGTATCAACTGCGCCACTGCCCATAGCATCAGACCCTATAGCAATAAGATTATTCGATGTAACTCCATTAGTATCAAGTGCTTGATAACCAATTGCTATATTAAAATTTCCTGGAGCAGAAACATTATCCATTGCTTCATATCCTATAGCGATATTATGAGTACATGCATTTGTAGCACTTTTTAGAGCTTCAAATCCCATTGCAATATTCCCATCTGGAGCTGCTGATGAAGATGCTGAAAAAGCAGAGCGTCCAACTACAACATTATTAACTGCTGCTGCAGTGTTTCCTCCAAAAGCATTAGCTCCTATTAAAGTATTCCCATCTGCCCCTACAGTGAGTTTCCCTGCGTGATAACCAACGGCTGTATTGCTTGCAGCAGTTTGAGCAGAAAGAGATGCATATCCAACAGCTGTATTATTTGCACTTGTAACATTAGCTTTAAGAGTATCTACTCCAATAGCTGTATTGTAATCGGCATGTGTTATAGCTGTACCAGAATCTTCTCCAATCAATGTGTTTCCATAAGGACTTCCACCACTTGTATTGAATGTATCTCCAGCATTCTTTCCAAATAATGTATTTTTATCGCCTAATCCTGTAGATTGAAATAACATAGAACTTGTATCAAGCTCCATTATTGAAGTATCACTAACAGAAACTGTAAAATCACCTCCAGCTGCATCTAAGACTATATCTCCAGTTGCATCAACAGTGAAATTAGTAGAATCTATCTCTAAATTCCCATCACATGTTATATTGTCTCCATTAACTGCTAAATCTCCTGTTAATGTAGTATCTCCAGTTACAGCAAGATTCCCTGCTAAAATTGCATTATGACTTGCATCGATAGAAAATGAATTATTTGCAAGAGTTCCATCAAACGCTGCATCAGTATTAATTACAAATGCATCTGCAGAATCATCAATACCCATAATTGTTTTTAATGTACTATGACCAAATGTTATACTTCTATCTGTACCATCTGCATCAGCACCAAGAGTAATATCAGCACCTGTTACAGTTAAATCACCTAATGTTGTGAGATTGCCACTAGTATCAAGAGTTAATCTTGTTGTATATGTATCGTCCTCAACTTCTAATCCTGCTCCACCACCTGTTCTTAATGCCCATGTCATTTCCCCATCATCAGCTATTTGCCACAACCATGAATCCGCTAAATCTTCACCTTGGTCTGCTGTTATATAAAATTTTGCAGGTTGACCCGAATGACCAAATAATTGCATACTATAAAAATCATTTGCATCATTTAAAACGTTCCATATTGTTCCAGTCCCAGTACCATCTATTATCTTAAAAAACTTATCATCAGCAAGACTTGCAGTTTTGTCATCTGTTGATGTTACCGCACTTGTTAATGTTTCTATAATCCAATTTGTTGCCATTTTATCTCCCTATAATCTTGGTACCGACAAATTACGAACACCAGTTTTTCTATGTGGGTATTGTTTAATTGATACTTCGTATTTTTGTCTAAAATATTGTGATGTTTGTAAATCACCCATGTCTTCTAAAATTCTTGATTTCACATAATCAACTATTGAAGGGTGAAGACCAGAATCAACTCCACATCCAGTTGTTAGATTATCCGTAATTGAACTTACTTGTGTATACTTTGAATGATAATGCATTCTCAGCCCTTGAGTAATATCACTACCAGTATAAGTATCATATGAATCTGTGGTAGTTTCAGCACTATTAGCAACATCGCTTGTTAAAACTCTAGCAACGATTGCTAATCGATTATCATCATTATACCATGCAAAATAATCATTTGGGTAATTTCTTTTTGTTGCCATAACTCTCCTACTTTAATGAATCTGAACTAACATCAGAATCATCTTTTAATAATTTATGAGGGTCTGTTAATTTTGGTATCATTACATATCTATCATTACTATCTAAAACTTCTACTCTGAATACATCAATAACTGCATCATCAAGTTCATACCATCTTTTGTATTGCTCTAAATTTGTATAAGCACTTACAGTATAATGTTGTATTTTTCCGCCCATATCAACAAGAGCATCATTAATTAATCTTAACATATATGGCAATGGTTGACGACCATATACTAATTCAATTTGTTGCACTATATCTTTAACTGTCATTATCTACCTTCTCTCTCTCTAGGTTGCTGAGGAGTCATTGGAACGCCCGACAATCTTGCCAATCCTTCTTCATATTCCATTTTTAACATTTGATGCTTAGATTGATACCATTGATATTCGGCTATAAATTGTTGCATCTCGGTTGTTAATGATTGAGTATTTACTGCTGCTAATTCAGAATCTTCTTCATTTTCTATCCAATGTCTTATTTGCTCCCATCCTTGATTCTTACCATCTGTCGCAGAAGCATACGAACCCGAATCGCTTAAATCTTGGTCAGAATGCTCTGGAACTAAAATATGCATTTCAGACATTTTATAACATAATGCTTTCATAGACGCATACAATATAACTAACGGCTCAGCTACTTGAGGAAAATTATCAATTGCTGTGGCTGTTCCTGCTACACTATACTCTGGAATATAATATACTCTACCTTTATATCCTGATTCGGGGTCAGGTTTAATATATAATTCATTCCTTGAAGAACCATCATAATCAATATAATATACTGGGTCATCTGCAGTTGCATATAAAATATCATTTGAATCAGATACTCTTGACCATAAAGATGTAGGTACTTTTCGACATATTTGATAAGATGTTCCATCATGACGAACAACACTTGTAACTTTGATTGCTAAAGCTACATTAAAACCATTTGCATTTGTTTGAGATGCATATGTAGTACATTCTTCTTGCAAATCAATTGGAAGCCTTGCAGATACTTCTTGAGCTCCATCCGACAACCATTGAGCTGTATGTGCTGCTAAAGTTTCTCCAGATATTGCACTCCCAGCATCACCATCATCAGCATTATAATTAGTTAAAGAATGAATTTCATCACTAAAAGCCCAAGCCATTATTTATTCATCCTCTTAATAGATTCATCCATAGTTGTTGTATTAAATTCAATTTTTGTAGTACCACTCCAAGTCTTTCTCATATTAATATGATTATTAACTGAACTTTCCTCCCAATTGAATTTATTAGGAAAAAACTCTACTAATTTTCCATCTTTATTTCTTTTCCAGTATCTACTTGCCATACTTTTTCCTTTTCCTTGCATCATAAGTTTTATAGGTTTTTCTTTTTGAACCCTTTAAACGACTTTTCTCTTTTTTGCCTTTATTCTTACTAGACTCCACAAAACCAGTAATTTTACCTCCACTATGTGAGGCATCCTTTCCATCTCCATTACCATATGTGCCTTTCTTTCGATTATATTTATTTAACTTAGCACGATATGAAGATTTCTTTTTTTGAAATTTTTCATATTCGTCTTTATAATCTCTAGGCATTATCAGTCAGTTTCAATAGTCACTAAAACAAATATTCTATGACCTAATGTTGTCATAGAAGTTTCTATTATATTAGGCGTTGTATCTAATCCATCAATATAATTTTGAACTGTATCTGCTACACTCCCACTTGAATCATCAGCTCCAGGAGTAGGGTCTAAGACAAATCCTTTTGATTTTACTGCCATTTGTATCTCCATGTTAATTATTAAAATTTTTAGTAGATTCGGGAGCCACCCTTTATCGATAGCTCCCATAGTTCTACAAAACTATTAATCCTTATTGATTCGGATTTTATGAAGCAGCACCTGTATGGAACAATGTATCAGATGCACATGCAGCAGCCATACCTTCTACATACCAACGATTTCCATCGGTAAATATTTTAACATGGTCGCCAGGACTGGCTGCAGCAGTAAAGTTGATATAATCATCATTATTTACCGCAACATCACCAGCTGCATCTGCAATAGATGCAATGTATCCTACGATGTCAGTTCCTGAACCAAAATCGATATTAACGATTTGACCCATTCCGCCATCAGAACCATCTGTATCTTCAGTTACCCATACTTCGCAATTCCAACCTGGAGGAAGGTCTGCCACAGTTGGCAAATCTAACTCGGTTGTTGCAACTGGGTGTACTAAAAATATAGTTCCACTATCCGCTTCAGTCACTGTATAGTTCTCAGTAATTTTTTTAATTTTCTTTACATAAGTACCAGTCAGTGAACTATTTTCATTAAGATAATCACTTCTCATTATTCAATATCCTCCTTATAAGTCTGTAAATGAATACAGCATATGGGTTTCGGGGATGGTGATTTCAAGACCTGATTCTGTTAGAATCATGTCTTTTCTTAAATCCTCATCAGCCTGTTGAACATTAGTAATAATGTGTGTATCTCTGTTTAATCCGTTTCCAACAAGTGGTCGATAAGCAAGTTGACTCATATCTGCCATTAATAGAAATCCAGAAGAAGGACCTCTAAATAAAGGCTCTCTAATAATGTTCAAGTCTCCATGAACAGTATTAACCATCATAACTTTATGACCAAATGCACCATCTCTGTTAGATGCTTGGAAATTGTAAAGATTAGATTGAGATTCCGTTTCGGCTTCTGTCTCTAAACTTTTTGTTACGAATCCTGCACCTAACTTGTTGAAATAAGAAATCACAGGTAGACCTGCTAAAGCAAGTTTAGAGCTTCCTCCACCCCTTGCAGGGTCAAAGAAGACTTCAAAGTCACTTAGGAATGTATCGTAAGTAATTGCAGTAGAAGCTGCTGCTGCAAAATATGGATTGCCAGAACTATATGTAATGGCTCCAGGTGTTTGAGCTTGTCTTCTTACTATAATATCACCTACAAGACCAGCTGAAGATTGAACTCCATTCTGTCTTCCTTTTTGACCGAAAAGCATACCTCTTTCGATATCTACTTTGTGTTCTCTTAGTTTTAAATTCCAGATTCTATCCCATTCGTTTGCATATCCTCTGTAATTGGTAGCAATTGCTGTGTTTGTCATTTCAGCTGCAGTTTTAAAGATTTGTGTATAACCATAATCATCATCAAGAGATTTAGACCATACATCAGGAGACCCTGAACCTTCTTCAAAAGCTGTTCCAATGACTTGGCACTCATCACCATCTGCAATTGCATTATACCCAGATTCACTTGAATTACCAACACTTAAACATGTAACTTGACATGTTGAGTATGATGATTCGTGTGAAACTGAATCTATTCTTACAATTGCATGTGATTTGCCTGCCACAACTTCCACAGATACAACCATTCCTTTTAATAGCCAATCAACACTAGCGTCACTGCCATTTTCAAATTGAACCTGACCGCTTACACCAGCTGTTACTGTTAACGCAGATTGTGCATTAAAAGTTCTGGATGTCCAGTCAATCTTAGAACGATTTTCTAAGAATCGAAAAACTGGGTCTGTTGTTGGAACTTTGCTAACCTTACTTAAATATACAAAAAATGGAGATTCATCTGGTGCTAGTTCTGCTACTCTATCGCTCCAGTCGTATAAACGTCTCTGGTCACCTGCAACACCATGAACGGCTGCATGTGCATTAGCAATAGTAGTTGCAGCACCCGAACTAGATAAAGACCCAGTTCGAATTGTATTTGCACTATTTGCCATGACTATTTCTCCAATTTATCCTCTATCAACTGTCCTTAGACCTTCAAGTAGGATTTGTTTATTAAGGTAATCTATTCCCGACACCTCCTGCACCGATAACTCTCTTAAACATCTCTTCATCTTCATTTTTCATTTGAGGCTTTTGACCATCAAGTATCCCACCAGGAGTAGGTTGATTTTGAGTGTTTCGAACGCCATCTAGTCCACTAGAAGGAATCACATTTGCATCTCCTCCTTCAACAGCATTGTACATTTGAATTACTGTGTCAAGTCCATAATCAGCTGGATTTTTACTTGTAAAGTCCATAAATCCTTTTATTTGCTCATCATTGAATCCACGATTTCGTAATTCATTTGTTAAGTTAACCATTCCTTGTTTTGCATTTTGTTCCGCAGTGCTTTCACCTACTGCTTTATCAACTGCATTACTAATGGCACCTTGCAATTCCTGTTGACGGAATTGATACGATTTAGATGATGGGTCATTATAGGCTTCCCACGGGTCAAATTCATCAGGACTAAGTTCTAGTTTAGGTGGTTGTTGTGCTTGTGGTTGACCCCCTCTTGAAGCTGCATCAATCATTTGAACAACTTCAGGACGAGATTCCAAAAACTTTCCAATCTCCTCATAACCTTTTAGCCTTTTGTTCTCCTCAAAAAGTTTATCCTTTTCACCTTGGAAATACTTTGCTTGTTCTTCCCAATTAGTAGAATTCTCTTGAGTTTCCCCATTTACATCTTGCCCTACATTATCAGTGGTTTCACCAACTTGATGTCCACTATTATATGCGTCTGTCATTTTACACCTTCCTTTTACGATTTCTCGTTGTTTTGAGTTTCACCACGCTTATTCGCATCATTGTTTAAGCGTAATTTCTCCGATTCGAGTTTCACCGCATCTCGGAGTCTTCCTAGGGTAAGTTTAGTTCCAGACTTTTGTTCGAGCTCAGTCTCTTTTAACTTACCTTTGAATTTCTCTACTTCAGTTCTTTTTCTTGCAGAAATTGATTCTCTATGAGCAGTTTGTAAATCACCACTAACATTCTTCAACTGGTCTTCTAACTGCTGTATATACTGTTGTAATTTACTAACTTCATCAGTTCTTTGCAAGACACCTTCTTTATCAAATATTTCTGTTTTCTTCAATGCTTCATTCCTATCAATTAAACCAGCTTGATAAGCTTCCATGTATATTTGCCATTCTCCCCACTTATTAGACGGCATTGTTGAGTTTCCAATTACTCTTACATCGAATTGACCTAAAGATATATCGTTTTCAATGGTCATAATTTCATTTGTCTTATCATCATACATTCTTTGATTAATCATAAACTCAGTTAAATCATTATTCGGTTGAGCAATTCTTATTGTTTTTTGATGAGTATAATGACTTTTAGCTAAATTATATACAACCTTGCCACATCTTTTAAGAGAACCCTCAATATCTCTTAATTTAGACTTTGAACGTCTTTGACCAAAATCTTCCATCATCATAGTTGCTGATGATGTTCTTGGTGCTACTTCGGCATTTCCTTGCATCATTTCGAAAATACCCATATTCAAGTCAATATATTTTTCAATTAATTGTGGCAATTGCATTATTGAACCTGCTAATGGTTGAGGTGATGGAAAATGTGGTTCCCCAAAAGATGGGTCATATTCTATGGTAGCGTTCGGATTTGCCCAATCTCGTTCTAACTCTTCAATATCTTGGACACTTCCTTGTGGGATGAGTAGTTTAAGCCCTGAACTTGCTTGTGCGTGTGAGGTGATTAATGACACCACCTTATTGAGAAACCTTTGAAATGGTTTATTTTTTCTTACATCACTCATTGGATACGGAGTATCCGTCCATATATTTGGTACTGGAATAATTGGATATATATCTGTATCTAAAACATGTTCATATAAAACAATTTGACCAATAATACATGTTAATTTAATTCTTGTTTGCATTACTTCAGCAAAATCAAGCTCTCCTCTTTCTCTTGCTGCAATAACTTCTTCTTGCTCCATAAACATAGCAAATTGTTCTTGAGTAAGTACTTGCTCTTGTTCACTACGCAAATCCATAACTCTATAATATGGAACTTTAATTTTTGAATATGATTCAATCAATCTATACTTTTCTATTTCAAAAGTATCATTATCTTTAACTACATCAGGAGTAAATGATTGTGATGTTCTAGTATTATCAGCAGATGGAAAATCTTCTTCATCTGAATCTGTTTCTATAAAATCTATTAGTTTTTTATCTTGGTCCTCCTCAGATGGCTCATTTAATTGAGGATATAAGTCAAGTAATTGAGACTTTGTAAATATCGTTGAAACCATCATACCCGTCGCATCATCAAAATAACGTTTTCTTGAATTAGGGTCGACAACAACTCTAAATGGATTCAAGCTAGTAAACTTTACTTCACCTCGTCCAAAATCGGCTTCTTTATCAATATAAACATAAAAATAACCTAAACCAGTTATTGTATAGTCATGAACCGCTTGTTTAAATACCTCATCACCATCAGAGATATCCCATATATACTCAAGCAATGTTTTCCATACATTGGCAAGTTTATTGTCAGAATCTTCTCTCCCTACAACAGAGAACTTAGGCGGTTTGGATGTTATAATCGCTTTAAACTGTTCAATTGCTGAATAAAGTCTATCCATCGGAACAGCGGACTGATTTCTCATTCCTAGCTCATCTATTTCATTTTCACTAAAATGATTTCCTAAATAGAAGTCAATATCTTCTCTAGCAGCAGTATCCCAGTCTTTTCTGGCGTCATCCCACCTTCTGTAAAGTTCTCTTATCTCTTTTGCTCTAAAATCTTCCTGAATCATATCACGTAATATATATCAGTTTTATATATATATCCTATCATTTTATTCTCGCTCCAGTCATCCAATCATAGATTTTCTTTGGTTTATACCAATTTCCATGCTTATCTTTCATCTTTTTCTTTGTTTTCCCCGCTTTTGAATTACCCCTAGCGAATTGCGTAGCCAACCAGAAAGCGTCGATAGTATCGTCGTGAGAGCCTTTAGGAAAGTCAATAAGCTCTCCAATAAACTCATGCATATCTTTTTTGATATGGACAGCACCCGCTTTAAACATTGGTTGAAGTCCTTCAAACAATCTATCTTTCTTTTTTTGATTTCCATAACCTTTTATTCCTTTCTCAATCCCTGGTAAGAATAATCCTTCTTTTTTACTCTTTTTCATTACATAATCACGTAACATCTCTTGATATGCAATTGTTTCTATATTTATTCTTCTAATCGGGTCGTATCGTTTTGCAATTTCAAATATCTTGTCGGCACACTCCATTGGGAGTACTCTTTGTCTCCAATACTCAATAATATAATAATCATACTCTGCAGTGACGCCAATAACCATAATAACAGAATAATCACTATGAGTAGTAGTCGTCGAGGCAGGGTCCACACCAATGTAGATATTGATATACTCCTTATCTTCTCCATCTTGTTTGATATACCACGAATTATATCCTTCATCAAATCGCACATTCCCTTTATACATACCATTATTAATATCCTCCTCACTAAATATTTGGTCTTCAGGTGATTTCGCCTGATTCATGTATTCTTGGTAAAACTTTGCTGGAGTACCCGAATCTATATAAAATTGTTTTCTATCTTCAAGTTTTTTCATACTCCATCTACTTGGCCATATAGGAGTACCATCTTCAATTGCTTTTCGAGTAAAAACCTCCCACGCAAACGATTCTCCCGTTTTTTGGCATTCATGATGCTTCGTAACGAGACCATTTAAGAATGCATCGTAATGGACGATTGTACCATTACACCACAAAAAGCCGTTTTTATCGAAATCTATAGCAGGATAAACCGCAGCAGTTACCCATTCTTTAATTTGGCGTCGGGAGTCAGGAGTTTTAGTATTTAACTCTGATTCGAAGTCATCAAGTATCATTCCTGTATATCTTGTCGATAATTGCTTTTTTCCCCTCAATCTTTGAGAAGTACCCTTGCCAATCATTCGGCATCCGTTTTTTAGTGTAAACTCGTCCTTTGTCCATTTATCTCCTTCCAAGTCACCAAAATAGTAATGTACTGCTTGATTTTCATAAATATGATTTTGAATCCAAGCAAGGTTATCTCTAGCTTGGTCTTGAGCCTCACCTATCCAGCAAATAAACTCAGGGCGGTCTTTAGTGGCGAATAGAAACCTATGAAGAACAGCGGTGGCTGCTAAGGTAGATTTTGCATGGTCTCTAGGCAATACTAATGCTAATTGTTGAATATTCTTATTTAAAAGTAGTTTGCCGACTTCATAATGGAATCCAGGGGACTCAGAGGCAAGATAGTCAGCAGGAGAGAATAATTTTCCAAATGTTATTAAATCATTGTACGCTAAATGTAATACCTCTTCATTCTTAGAGACATTACCATTAAGGTTTAAATTTGCCATTAATTATTGATTTCTTTTTTGAGCAAGAAGTCTAGCTGCATCTACTTGAGACATTGGCTCATCAAGATTAGACATAGCATCTTTATACAATAATTCTTCAATAGGTATATTTTCATTACGATAATATTGGTCTGCCAGACCCATAATAATATTAACAGTACTATCAGAAGGGTCAAGATGTCTATATACACCAACATTTTCTCGCCCTACACTCATATCAAATAATTTTGACAATACGCTTTCTTTATCCGCATTTGCAATTAATTTATCAATATCTTGATGTGCACCTTGATATTCCGATGGAGATACTCCCGATGATAAATAATCTAATACTTGAGTTAAATACCCTCTTTCATCTACAAAATTCGCCATCTTAAAATCCTTTCATTAGTTCAAAATGTGGAAAATCATCAAATTGATTATCGTCCACTTCAAAATTCTTATTCCAATCGCCACCCCATCTAACTTTTATTTCCATCGATTCAGCAATCCCAAGAACAAATCCAGCAAATAAGTGAAAACGCTCCCTGTCATCCCAATCAATAGGATAGGGAACAACATCAACAGCCCTACTAGGACTAGCGTTGTGGCGACCATTTGGGTAGCGAACTTTGGTCTTTCCCTCTTCGAATAGCTTGTCTTGTCTCTCCCCATTTCTATGCCCCTCCAAAACAGAACAATCTACATGTTTAATGACCTCATTGAACAAATCTTGCAAATCTTCATGACATGTTGCAAGTCTTTCTCTTGACCTTCTTCCAAACTTGGGCATTATGCTTCTCCCTTTATTCCATCAAAATCTAAATTTAAAGTTACTAATTCATTGTCTTCAGTAAACTCTGAGCGACAAAATGGACACATCCAGCCTAAAACTGTACTATCCTCATCAATTAAGCCAATTCTCTTAGAGAAATCAGCGTTATAATATAAGTTCTTATCACATACTTCGCAAGGGTCTTTTTTAGGTCTAGTTACTTTTTTCTTACCTATCTTTGCTTTCAGCGTGACCAATGAGCTTTGTTTCTTGTTCATTCTTGATATTCTCCAATTGCTCAGGCGTAAAACCCGCCCAAACTGTTAATTGTTCAGATTTCTTCTCTGTGTCAAATAATCCAGCTATTTTAGCCAAGGAATCGAGTGAACGCAATTTATCACCATCTTTATCGGCTAAATCGGCAATATCCTTATATCTACCGATAATATACTCTGGAGTAACACCTTCTTCTTCAAGAATGGTCTTTATCTCTTCAGTTACCATATTTTGTACTTTCTCCTGTTTCATTAATTGTTGAGCTGCGGTTTTAATGTAGTTTTTGCTCTCAGCCTTTGGATAAGTCATACTGTACGCCTGCGTAACTCCTACTCCCGCAGCTACATATCTTGCGAAAATTCTTTCATTTGGAAGCTTGTTGTTACGATTTTTACCACTAAACCTATAAATGTTCTCCGCTACCCCGTCCTCACCCAACATCTTGGTATTCTTACGTGAACATACAAAAGAGCCACAAACAGTTCGTACTACCCGTTGCGACTTATTACCAGCAAAATCCTTCAAATAATAGACTTTCAACACTTGACATACGTTCATATCGTCTGTAAAGACCCATTCACCCTCATTTCCTTCCCTCCAATTACGCTCAGGAGTGATATCAGGGTTATTTGCACTAAATTCATCTAAACTATCGTACAAATAATGGAATTTGCCCTTGATTTCTTTGTAATCCATGAAATAATATACAACTTTTAAAATAATAGTTGCACGGAATATTTTATTTATTTAATATAACTACGCATTTTTAAGAATATACGGGTTGGTTAAACGCTTCTTGCGTATATTTGAGCAAAGTGGCCACAAGAAGGGGATTTGTAACACAGCCACAAAGCAAGTCGAAGATAATTGAGCTAGTTACCAAAATGATTATCCTACAAAGTTAAACGGCTCCGAAGGAACTAGTATGTAGAGGCTAATCTCCTTTCTTTATGTTAGGGGATTAGATGGTCTCTACCCAAAACTCACCAAAGGAACTAACAATATGATAATTAAATATTATATAATAGCTACTCTACTTACTATATCAGATGAGATATGGAACCTTAATAACCCTAGACCTTATTCATTTCAAAAATATTACCTAGTTCATTGGGAGGAAAAGGATTTTTATTCACAAAAAATAAATGGGCAATGGATATTACGAAAATATAGAAAAACTGATACTAAGCTAAAAAAAAGGTTGAGAAAAAAATATTGGGCTAAATTACAAAAATAGTATTAGAATGCGTGTCTCTCTTTATTTAATCACCGCCACCCCCCAAGTTTGCCCCCATACCCTTCCTCACTAGGTTGAAAATTTGGATTAAATTACATCACTTATAAGAAAACTCAATATTTTTATGATTTTATAGAAAAGGAAAAGCCCCACTATAAGTGAGGCTTTTTATTAGGTGTGATATGTGGTAGGGTGTGAGGTAGGTTACGGATGTTTTAATTTGTCTATTCTATCATTATTCATCTTTTTAAATATAGAGTTTAAATCTACGTCGTTACATGCACTTACAAATAAATCTCTATCAAATCTATCATTAATACATTCAAAGTAATCACATAAGTCACTAACTAAGCTATTCTTAACTACATACTTATCATCCATTAATGAGTTATTATCTACTATACGTGCTATTGCTTTAAAGTGTTTGCGTGTCATATTATATTAACTCCTTATTTTGTGTGCCGTTATTAATATTAACTTCATTCTTGTAAATTGTTAGCTTTAATCTATAATTAAATGCTCTTTTTAGCTTCATTATAAAGCGTATTAAGTAAGAACTATTTATTTTTTCTTTAGTTGTTGTTAGCTCCGTTAACGTGTCAACATACGCTCGTTTTATACTTTCAATATCATCATTCTTATTATCAATCATTATTTCAAGATTATCACATTTTTTTCTTAAATCGATAATAATCTCTTGCTTATCTTCTAAAGTTCCATTTAAATAATTAATTGTTTTCCATTCAACACATACATCATCATCATAATCAATTTTCATATCTTTTATTTTATTGATACAATCTTTTATTTGTGTCCACCACATAATTATTACTCCTTATTTTTTTAAATTAATCCTCTTTTTTGTGTGCTACTTATCTTTCTTAGTACACACTTACCATTTAATAATCTTTCCTTCTCCAAATCAGTTAATTCTTCTAATAGTTTTTTTAAGTGCTTTTTATCATTATAAATTATACTTGTTTTCATTTTTTATTACTCCTTTTGTTGTATGCATAAATATAATACTTATATTATATATATTACTAATATATTTTTTATTTGTTTTATTATCTAGCCAATACTATATTTACACAACGCAAGACGCTTTTTATATAATAATAACCAACAAAGGAGGCTATTTATATGGCTAACAAAATGAATGATGTTAAGAGCTTTTTAGGTGTTAAGAAAATCAGCACAAAGAAAGCTAAACAAAGTAATGCAAATAAATCTCTTAAAGCATTGATTAGTGATAGAATTAATCAAGTGATTCATGAAACATTAATAAGTGATTTTGGAGAATATTACAAGTGCATTAATGCAACATCATTTGCAAAAACACAAAAGAGTGATGAACGTGAACTTATCACTCATAATGGTTGGAGATTAATGATACCGACAACATACACAAATGAAGAAGGCAAAACATTTGAAGGTGATTGTTGGAGTGTTGGAGAGCCAACATTATACATTAAGGGCTTAAAAGCAACTAATGAAAGCAATTTCATTTTTGACTTTACTGAAACACAAAAAGTCACACTTGATGAAAGTAAGTAGTAGTAACATTAATCACATAACATAAACACTAAAGCTCAATCAATTAATTTTGGTTGGGCTTTTTTGTTTGTGTCAACATTTGGAGAAATCAGTAATGAAAAGTAATGAAATAGTAAATTATTTAAATGACAAGGTAGTAGGCAATGAAACTGATTATGATATTGTATGGGAGCAAGGTTTTTATGGTGTTACTACAATAAAGATAATTAACAAGGAACTGCCTTGTGGTTGTTGTAAGACATTAAAGAAAAGGGAAAAGCTTATTAGCAAAAGGTGGACTGATGGACAAGGTCTGAAGCGAGAAGCAAGAATGTGTACTGAATGTAGTGCAATAGCACAAGATTTGTACGGAATTTAAAAAGGAGAAACTGATGTTTAGTGAAGAAACAATGTGTCACTACTGTGAAGAAGAGGCTGATTATCAGTGTATGCTACAAGACATGGTAATCTGCAAAGGTTGTGTCAAAGAATATGTAAGACAAGAAGTATTAACTTGTATAAGGAGATAACTGATGGAAAACAAAAATGATGTAGTTAGACTAGAACAGTCTGAGAAAAGGATAGCCATACTGGAAAAAAGGATTGAAGCACTTAATGAACAAATAGAAGAAAAGGATTTAATTATTCATGCAGTTAAAACTGACCAAGTAAACTACAAGGTTGATATAATAAACAAGAGCTGTGTTGATATGAATGATGACATTCCAACTAAACAGATAAAGATTGGAGATTATTATTATGCATTTCTGAGAGGTAGTGATGGATTGGTATTATTGAGCTGTCCAGTTGGACTAGGACATGCTGAGATGCAGTTTACTGAGGTGCAAGATTTAACTGAACTCAAGGTCTGGGAGTATCAAGAGATTAAATCATATGCCGTAGCTGTTGGTATGCTAATTGATATGAATGACGACATTTTTATTTAAATAACTGTAAGAGTCTGTCACTCCGTGATAGCTTTTGAAGGCTGGACGACGCAGATAACACGATGTCAGCCATCTAATGGGGACTAGTGGGGCAGGCTCTTTACATAACTGGGGATATTGACAGGCGAGGATTACATTATACTAACGAGGGTCAAGCCCCAGTAAAATTTGGAGATATTATGACTGATTTAAGCAAGATGTCAAGAAGGGAACTGCTAGGACTGATGGTTGAAGCAGAAGAACTAGATGATAATAAGCTATATAATGCTATTATGGAAGAAATGACAAGGCAACAAACTGATTATGGAGCTAAGGCTAAACAGAAAAGAGGATTCTTTACAAATAAGGAGAAAACAGATGAGTAATATATCGTATGCACAACACAAGGTAGGACAATTCATAATGAATAAGACAGCTATTAGTTTTATGGAGCTGCCTGATTCATCAACTATACAAGACTGGGTTGATGATGACATGAGTGAGCAGGAAATAGATAATATTATACCTGATTTAGCTTGGGAGATATTAGATAATTCTGGAATGGATAGAGATTTAGTAGATAGTATCTGCTATCCAGAGGAGGATTAATAAATGAGCTATGAAGATATAGACAGTTGGTTCTGGGATGACGAAAAACCAAAAGCAAATTGCAACGGCTGTAAAAAAGAAAGCGAAATGACAAGACCTATCCAGTATCATATGTGGGCAAGGAATGACGCTTACGGAGTTTATACTGGTCTGTATTGTGATAAATGCTATGATGACCCAGAGAAATATACATATCGTAAAGATAGATATTATGACCCAGCTTATGCTGGTGAGAGAATGGAGGAGGATTAATGCCTAGAAAATATATAGACTACTTGAATGAGCAGATGCATTATTGGAAAAAGAAAGCAGATAAGACTACCAATGAAACTGAGAAGCTTAGATGTGAAGTATTGTGGGAGTCATTCAGAGAAAAGATATTAAAAGAAAAGGAGAAAGCTAATGGCGATATATAAGAATCAGTTGAAGGCGAAATTAGGAAAGAGTATTGGCTGTAATATACAGCACACTGGATATCCTTGTAATAGTTGTTTTCATTCAATGGAAGATGAATGGGAGCTGAAAGAAGATATACACGAATATTGGCTGGCAGTGTTAGCATTTAGGGGTGATTACCCAGAACTGCCTAAAAGAAATGATTTAATAGAAGAACTATATAATGCAATATAAGGAGAAAACAGATGATAGCAATAGGTAATGGTGAGCCTTGTCCATTCTGTAAAGATAAAGACAAGTTTGTATCACAACCAGATAATGATATACTACTACACTTAATGGATAGCCATCCAGAAGAATTTGAGAAAGCTCTGTTTGGTGGGGAAGATGTAGGTATATAATGACAATGAATATAGCAAAGGTTAAAATGGATGAGAAGGGCAGAATAACACTGCCTGGGCAATTCTTGAGAGCAAACAATATAGATACTGGTGGTTGGGTTATCATAAAGCCAGTATATAATGACAATAGTTCTTGTAAACTGAAATTTAGACCAAGCAAGAACTGCACAATAAACAAAAAAGGAGATAGTAATGAGTGATAGAATACTAGGGAAAATACTAGAAGAACTGCAAGAGATAGGTGATTTGCAGAAAGAACTATTTAAAATCAAGCGAATGTTTGACTGGCCAACTGACAAAGATGGCTTTGTTGAACATATGCAAGAATGGAAAGATGCACAGCCAATAACTGATAAGTCAATTCTTAGTAGGCTAGATGATTTATGGTCTTTGGCTGATGATGTTAATGTTGCAGCTCGTGATTTAGAAGATGAATGTCAAAGAGCTGAATCTGCCATTCAAGATTGCTCATATTACACACCATCTGATTCAGCTGAAGAGTTACAACAACAAATCACTATGCTAACGAAAGAAATAAAGAACTCTAAAGAACAAGCTGATGCTGATGTGGAGGATACAGAATAATGGAGTGGATTGTATTAATACTAGGAGCAATAATAATATATGAAATAGTTAACATAATAAGGAGATAACTGATGAGTACACCTAAAACGAAATACATAACTGATATAGAGCCAACGTATGAAGAAATGAAGAAATTCGTTGGTGGATATATTGAAGTAGTAGAATCAGCTGATGCTAAACACGACATCATATTAGATGAGGAAGGAAAGCTGAAAGGAAAACCAATAAACAAAGAGGCAACAGAGCTGTATTTAGGAGAAGAAGATGATGATACAGCTGCTGGTTGGGACTTTGATGTCATTGTAGGTGACGTAATGGTACTTTCTGGCGATGCGAGGTTATCATAATGAAGAAATATAATGTTGCACTCTCTTTCTATGTAAAGGAGAGTGCTGATAGCCTAGAGGCAGCCAAATCAGCTGCGATTAGAAAACTCAAATACAAAGGGATAGTTCACGAACTTGATGCAACAGGAGTTAAAGATACTGCTGTGGCAGATAATTCTTGGCGTGAAATCACTATCACAAATAACGGAGGGCAAGGATAATGAGCAAATATAGGATGACTGACGTTTTAAGTCAGGCGGAGGAGACCTTATATGAGTACCTTGAAACACATTGTGAACAATACAACAATGAGGCAGAGGACTGGCAAGAGACATTTAACGAGGTTGCTAACTTTGAGTGTCAAGACTGGATACACGAGATAGCTGATAGCTGTACACCTATTTACACTTACGACATACTTGAGTGTGCAATGGAAGAGATGTCTTTAGCCACTTGTGAGCCAGAGATAGGACCAGCTTTTGGTGGGGAACCAACTGCTGTTAACTTAATTGCTGCGAATATATATGAGAAGGTATGTGAACACTTATATGATATGGAACAGCAAATCAAAAGAAGAGTCTTAGATGCTTCAGTCATCAATGACTTTAAAGAAAAAGTAAAGGAGATAAAAGATGGAAATAAGTAAAGAGCAGTTTCAACAATACAGGAATGTACAAGATGAAGGCATGTATAATATGTTTGACCCAAATGCAAGAATGTGTACAGACTTAAGCAAAAACGAATGGATGAACATTATGGAAAACTATGATGAATTATCTGATAAATACGAAGGAGAAGACAATGAATAATACTAACATAATAACAATAGAAAAGAACATTCCAATACCAAAGCTAATCACTGGTTTTAGTAGAGCTAGATACAAATTCCTAAAGAATATGGATATTGGGGACAGCTTTGTAATCAATGGAAATACTCCAGACTTTACACCAAAAGGAGTAAGACAATATGTTTATAGTCAGCATTCTAAAAACAATCCTATAAGATATACTGTCAGAACATTGTCTGGACCAAACGATAAACCAACAGCGATTAGAGTTTGGAGGGTAAAATAATGGGATTTGACATACACGGAATGAATCCAGTACAGAGGGTATTTGAGGAAGAAAAATACCCTACATACAATAAATACAGCGATATGGATTTTGCTGAAAGACAGGAAATATTCAATGACAACGAAGAACTTCAAAGTAAGTATTTTGAAGAGATGCAGAAAAGGGAAGATGAGAATCCTGGCATATACTTCAGAAATAATGTCTGGTGGTGGAGACCTTTATGGAACTACGTTTGTGCTGAATGTGATGATATACTTAGTGAGGAAGATATGGATTCTGGGCAGTACAATGACGGACGATTAATCACTGAAGACAAAGCTTGTGCCATAGCCAAGAGATTGTTTGAACGTATAGAAACAGGTCATACTAAAGGTTGCGAGGACTTTCATCGAAAAGTTATGAAGGAAGCAGAGGAGAATAATAAAGGTAAAACATGTGGAGATGAAGATTATGACTGGTCAAGTTCATATCCATTTGATGTGGAGAATGTTCGAAGCTTTGCTATCTTCTGTGCTGAAAGCGGTGGGTTTGAGATATGCTAACAGATGATACTTGGGTATGTCAAGAATGTTGTTCTAGTAATGTAGAAGAGCAGGTATGGGTTAAAATCAACTCATACCAGGGGGATATGGCTAAGGTTACAACCGATGGAGACCAAGGCTTATTCTTCTGCCCAGAATGTGATATGAATGTTAGAGTGGTTCAGTATTGCGACTTTGCTGTTGAGGATGATACGGAATCTCAAGAAAATAATCGTCTGTCTCAGATTTTGTCTGGGGCAGATGAAGCAATGAAAAGGAGAAATAAATGATTACAGACAGAGGAATAATCTGGCTCATTATACTTGGGCTATCCATTTGGATTTGGTACGAAATAATAAACTTTTTTATATAAGGAGAAAGAAAATGACAGAAGGATTATATGAATTACTTTATCTGCTTGATAGCTTAATCACTATCACGGCAAAGGCAATGCTTGTCGTGATTTTTATTAAATATTTTCGTAGTGGTTTACTACTATCAATATGGAGGAGAAACTGATGAGCAAAATAGCAGACTTTATTGTGGATTTTCTTACGATAGTAGAAGATAATCCTAAATACACAGATAATGATTGGAACTGGGACAACCTTCCTACATTTGAAATAATGTGGGAAATTGTAAATAAGAATAGAGAAGAAAAGAAATAAATATATAAAAAATATAAATATTTCTTGCATAGTAAATATATTTAAAGTAATCTTAACAACTAATTTTAAAGGAAATTAATATGGGAAATAAAGGAACTAACTCTTATGTGCTGAAGGATATTCCAGCAGACTTATGGAGAGAATTTAAACACAAGCTACTTGATGATGATTTAAACATCAAAGATGGTCTGATTCTTTTAATAGAGAAATACGTTGATGGGAACTAAATGAAAAAACCAACTGATGAAATAAGGGATATCTACGAAGATTATATTGAGTACAAGAATGAGCTCAACAGACAATCAAGATACGAAGGTAATGAACATTTTTACCATGCATCTGGGACAGGTTGTTGCTCAAGAAAACTTTACTTTGAAAGTGTTGAACAAGTGAACGCTCCAAGTAAAAATAATTCTACTGCAAAACGATTGCTGAGACTTGGGAATGTAGTTCATGATGATATACAAGAATCATTATCCCTATATAATAATAATATATATAATAATATAATATATAATAAAGAAAAAGAAAGTAAAGCTATTACAAAGAAAAAGAAAGTCACATATCACATTGAGCAAGAAATTAATCTTGAGCAGTACAATGTTAGAGGCTTTTTTGATTGTGTCGTTGAGAGTGATAAAGTTTACCTTATTGATTTTAAAACCATTGGTGCGTATGGGTTTAAACTGAAGTTTGGTAGAAGTCCTGTTGTGGATGGTGCGGTCCATCAGGAAATGCAGTTAGGCACTTATGGTCTAGCTGTAAAGGAAATGTATGGTAGGTTAGATGGTATGTACTTGATGTATTATTGTAAGGATACGTCGGTAATGAAAGACAAACAAGTACCACTTACTTATCTCAATAAATCTGAAATGTTTTGGAAGAATATTAACAGAGAACATGAACAAGGATTGCCTAATTTTCGTGAGGGTGTGAGTCCAGTTTATGATTGGGAATGTAAGTATTGCAAGTTTAGTGACCATTGCAAACCACCATTTAGAAAATAAAAAAGAGGTGAATATGAGTAAAGAAACAGACAATGTATTTGAGACATTGAACAAAGTTGATGTGTCTAAATACACAGAAAAGAAAGGAAAGTTTAATTATCTTAGCTGGTGCTATGCGGTAAGAGAACTTTTAAAAGTCTGTCCTACTGCGACTTGGGAGGTTCACACTTTTCAAGGAACAGATGGAACAGAGCAACCCTATATGAAGAATGGAACTGGTGCTTATGTACAAGTATCGGTAAGTGTAAATGACGTGGTTCGTAGTCAAATACACCCAGTTCTTGACCATAGGAATCAGACAATCAAAGACCCTGATGCATTTCAAGTAAACACATCAATTCAAAGATGTTTAGCTAAAGCCATAGCATTGCACGGCTTAGGTTTGTATATCTTTGCAGGAGAAGACTTACCTGAACCTGATGCACTTACACCAAAAGAGACTGAAGATATTCTTAAATTATCTAAATCTATTAAAGATAAAGATATGAGAAAAGGTATTGAGGATGCAGTTAGCAATGGTAGTGTCAATGGTGGTAATTACAAAGCATCAATAAATCATGTAAATAAAATAATAAAAGAGCAAGATGATAAGGAGAGTAAATAATGAGTGATATAGGAAATGTATTTGATAAAGCAGTTTCAACACCAAGTTTCTTTAATCCAAATGAAGAAACAAAGAAAAAGAATGTTCCAAATGTAAAGGGAGAGTATTTTGGTCATATGATTGAAGCTGAGCAGAAAGAGGTGGAATTTGAGCGAGATGGTGCCAAATACAAAGCAATCGTGTATAACTATAAGTTCGTAGTCCACAAAAATAATTCGTTTAATAGCTACCAAAATGGAGACGATACGATAAGTGGTACTGAATATGTAGGTAGAAAGTTCAATGCTAATGGAGTTTGGAGATTTTTAGAGCCAGGCGAAGGTGATGACTTTGATTCAAATCAAGGTGGCAATAAAGCATACTTTAGATTCTGTGAAACTATCGGTCTTGAATGTCCAGAAAAAGAGGTTGAGGTTGGTGGTGAAAAAGTGATGGTTAAGGAGTTACCTCACATTTCTATTGAAGACATCAACAATAAAGCTGTGATTGGCTTTGTGGATAAAGGTAGACCATACACAGATAAGAAGACTGGTGCTCAAAAAACACCACATGTTGTTAAGTTTGTTAAAACATGGGAAGATGGAGAGGATTTAAATGATGAAATTCCATTCTAAAGATAAGAGAAAAAAAGTGAATCTATGGACTGGAGTAAAGATTTCATTTTTTAGAAGCTTGGGTATGTCTGGGGTGGATATAGCCAAAAAGGTAGGTGTTTCCAAATCAACAGTATATCGTCATTTAGATAGTTGATTGGAGTGGCAGGCGTGTATTATCATCCATGTCCATACTTAACTCCCAAAGATGTACATGTCTGCCAAAGTTTTTTGAAATATAAGAGTGATATAGAGTCCGCAGGCTGGTGTACACCATAGTCCAATAAAGTAACATAAGAGAAACTGTTACACGTATCACTCTTTTTATATGAGAGAGTTTTAGGGGCAATAAAAACCTAACGTACCCTACGAGAAATAAAAGGTACCTAGCAGAATGCACTGCAACTCAAGCAATGGTTCTCTCTCATAAATTATAGGTAGCACCAGGGAACTGGATGTTATCTCGTCGAAAGAGAACTGGGGCAATAACTGGTCCTCCTGTAATGTAATGCCGATGGCGATGCTAGGGGTATTTACAGGGAAAATAAGTCCTATCTGGAGGCTGTTTAGAGCCGTCTAAACTCAGCACTAGGCAAAGGAATATGTGAGCCCCTTTCTCAGAAAGGAGTTATGAATAAAGCTATATGGAATAAAATAAAATATTGGAAAGACAAGTATAGAAATACTCCTAATGGTTGGGCAGTAAGCCTAATGATTGGTCGTGAGTATGAGGAGAATAGCAGGAGAAAGAAAGATGAATAGAAAAGAAATGAATATGCTTATGAATAGAATAGCTAATGTTGTTGATAATACAAGAGAGGCTGGTCAAAATGAGTATGCAAGAGATTCTGAAAATGTTTTCGCTAATTTTGAAAGAGTAGCATCATTTACTAAAACAACGAAAGAGAAAGCACTACTAACATATATGATAAAACATATTGATGGTCTTTGTGCTTACGCTGATGGTCATAGGTCTCAACGAGAAAATGTTCGTGGTAGACTTACAGACATTATAGTTTATTGTAATCTGTTTTGGGGAATGGTAGAAGATAATGAAAAACAAGGAGAAAATAATGGGTAGAGCTATAAACATGGAGAATGATTTAGATGCATTAACTATTAGAGTTAAAAGAATAGAAGATGCTTTAGAAAAAGTAATTGAAACTATTGATTCAATGCAGAGTAAATCAAGTAAAGTTAAACATGTAGAAACAACTAAACCTAAAAAGGAGAAAAAGAATGGCGTCAAAGAAAAAGCCAACGATGAAGGAAATGGAAGCAGTAGTGAACAACATAATACACGACCTTCAGATAGTAAACAGAAAAGCTGATGCTGCATTTTGGGGGCTAAGAAATTTTGTAGAATTTAGTGGTAGAAAGGAAGAGTTTGACTCTTTCCTAAGAGATATAAAAGAAAAAGCTGAAAAGGAGCAAGATGAAGGAACTAAGTCTGATAAAACCTCTACTAAAACAGATAGTAGCGAAAGCCCTAAAGGAAAATAATTGGGGGGTGTATTTAAAGTCAGAGCCTATAACTAAGGTGCCAATGCAAGATGGTGCACACATGTTTAAGGTAACTGATATAGAATCATCTAAGTTACTTGAAGAGATAGACGATACTGAAATAGAGGAATAAAATTATGATACATGAGGGCAATGTGCTGGATGTTCTTCCAACACTTGAGAAGAACAGCGTCCAGTGTGTAGTGACGTCCCCACCATATTGGGGTCTCCGAGATTACGACAATGAAGAACAGCTTGGGCAAGAGGAGCTTCCTGAGATGTTTATTGAGAGGTTGGTGCAGATTTTCTCATTAGTAGGTGATGTCCTTAAACAGGATGGAACCCTTTGGGTTAATCTCGGAGACACTTATTATGGAGCTAAAGGTGGGCATTGGGATAGCAATAGTATTACTAATGATATCTCTGGCACTAAATACAGAGAGAAAAGGAAAGCTCCACCAAAACATGAATATATTAAAAATGGAGACCTAGCAGGGGTTCCATGGAAATTTGCTATTGAGATGCAGAAGAAAGGATGGTATCTTCGCAATGATATTATATGGCATAAGCCAAATCCAATGCCAGAGGCGGTTAATAGTAGGCTATGTAAATCTCATGAACACATATTCTTATTTACAAAATTACAAAGTGGGTACTATTTTAATGCAGATGCCATTCGTATTAAAGATGTTCGTAGGACAGACGTTTGGTCTATGAACACCTCCTCCTTTGCAGGTGCCCACTTTGCAGTATTTCCCGAACAATTACCTGCTATTTGTATAAAAGCTGGTAGCAAAGAGGGAGATATTATATTAGACCCATTTATGGGAAGTGGTACAACTGCATATATTGCACAAGAGTTAAGTAGAAAATGGGTTGGGATAGAACTTAACCCTGAATATGTAAAGATAATAAAACAAAGAACACAGCAGATTAATCTGTTTTAGGAGAGGACATGGATAATATCCCTATTGACAACAGGACGGAGTATGCCGTCTTGGGTGGAGTTATTGCTCACCCACAAACATACGATAAGGTTGTTCCTTATATCGTATCTGGAGATGTGTTTGTTCAATCAAGAGCAAAGCAACTATGGAAAAAAGTGACAGAAATGTTAAGGAACAATAAGAAAGTAGATACTATTACTTTATGTGAAAGTATTACTGAGGAAGATAGAGGTCAAGGATTAACACAATTATTTGTAGTAGATTGTACAACAGAACCTCCAATAGAAGGCATGGTAGAAGTTTATGCAAGAACATTATATGAGAAGTACCTGTTAAGACTCGTAGTATCTACTACAGATAAGATTAAAAAAGAAGCTATTAATAATGGTGAAAATGTATTTGACTTATTAACAGAGGCTCACACTACTATAGGTGAGTTGATGTCAATCAATCCAACAGAAGAATATGATATTAATGATTTGGTTATGGATACAATTACAAGTATCAAAAATAAAGAAACCAAACTTGTAAAGACTGGTCTTAAAAAGATAGATTCATTTAGTGGTGGTCTTACAAGAGGTGAAATCACCATTGTAGGTGGAAGACCTGGACATGGTAAAACTACATTCTTGGTAAACCTTATCAGTAAGATGAGGGGTGAGGGTCATAGATGTATGTTATTCAATCGAGAATTGCCTAATAGTGAGGTTATTAAAAAGCTAATATGCCTAGAATCAAGGAATCTTTCTTATTCTATGGTGCGTAAGGGCATCTTTGCCGAACACGACCTAAAAGAGCTTGAAATCGTCAAACAACGATTATGCGAAAAGTATAACTCTAATGACTTTAAGATGTTTGACCATATCAAGAACTTTGCAAAAACTGCATCTGAGGTTAAGAAATTTAAACCAGACGTAGTATTTGATGACTATATACAACTTATAGATGGGGCGTTAGTAAGCAAAGATGACAATCGTAGGTTACAGTTAGAAAGACTTGTTAATGATTATAAATGGTTAGCAAAAGAGAATGGGTGTGCAGTAGTTTTAGCATCTCAACTTAATAGGCATTTGGAAAGTAGAGGTAAGGGAGCGAGACCACAACTATCAGATTTAGCAGAAAGTGGTGCTATTGAACAAGTTGCAGAGAATGTATTCTTTGTATACTATGGATTTAAAGCATATCCAAATAAATTTGACCCAACAGAATTAACAATGGTTGCAAGTAAGGTTAGATATGGAGAGACTGGAGATTCAGTATTATACTTTGAAGGAGATAGATGTTCAATAGAAGATGAAATGCGGTCTGACCATTTTCCAAAAGAAAAAGTTGAACAAACTGTGGAGGATGTAAATGAAATCCCGTTCTAAAACGTATATAGGAATTGACCCAGGAAAATCTGGAGCTATTGCATCATTTAGTAATGGTGAAATGAGAGTATGGAAATGCCCAGAAGATTCTGATGGTATGCATTCGGCATTTTGTCAAGCCACATGGGGTGTACTTGAAGATGAAATAGTAGTGTTAATGGAAAAGGTTTGGGCTAGACCTAATAATGCCTCACGAGCAGCTTTTAACTATGGTGTTAATTATGGTCAATGGCTGGGAATCGTATCTTGTTATAGTATAAATATGGAACTGGTATTGCCGTCCCATTGGATGAAATTTTATGGAATGAAAAAAGGTATGGAATATCAAGAAAGAAAAAGATGGTTAAAGGCTAAGGCTCAAGAACTTTATCCTAAATTAAAAGTGACACTTGTAAATGCTGATGCAATATTAATAGCACATTATTTGAAGTGCCGATAAAATTAACTGATATATATGATGTATTTGGAGACCTAGCAATAATAAATGAAAGGGGAAACCTTGTGTCTGTAGATTATGAGCAATTAAAAAAGTTTGACTTGGATTTAGAATTTGGCAAAATTGGAGAGGATTTTGTTGAAGCCTTGTTTCAGCATAATAACAAGGTAGAAGTTAAGACAGAGAGGGATATATGGAAGACTACAGGCAACATAGCAATTGAAATCAGGTGCAAAGGTAGACCTTCTGGTCTTTCGGTAACAGAAGCAGAGAATTGGATTCATTTGTTGAGCTATGATGGAAATATTGAAGGTGGATTTATATTCAAGGTAAGTCAGTTAAGAGATAAGATTAAAAGACTTCATAAAGAGAAGAAAGCCAAAATGGTAATGGGTGGAGACTTTAATATGAGTCAAATGGTATTACTACCAATTAAAGAATTATTTTCTAAGTGATTGCAATGTTGGATAAACCGAATACTTCTCAATCAATTTATAATCATACATCATTTTCTTGATTTCTCTAACTTTATACTGAACATATCTATCTAATTCTTTTGCATCCTTATCATAACCTTTTCCACCTTGCTTTAAATACTTGAGGAATTGGTCCCTAATCGAAACAGCTCTATTATTCTTCACATCTTCTACGCTAAGGTTATGCAAAGGACTTGTCCATTTTGCTGAAGATATAATTTGATTTACAACATCTCTATGTAGCTTTGTTAAGAATAAGGGTGAGCCACCTTTAGCATTACCTTGAACCGCTTCAGTCATCAAGTAATTGTAAGTTTTCCAGACTTCTTTTTGTATCTCATCCTTTGTTCCATAGTATATTGCATTTTTCATATTTCGATAATATGGTAAATTTTCACTTGCATATTCAGTTCCATTTGTTTTAGAGTAACCCATATCAGCCATAAATGTTTTTCTCACAGCTTTAATTCTTTTATCCATTTCATAATGCTTAGATGTTGCTTTTAAATATTTTTGTGCTTGACCTGCAACAACAACTGACCTTGTAACCCAATCTGTCATTGCTTGTTCTGCAGTTTTGGTTTCTCCAACCCATGCCATGAAATTCTTTTGAGCTTCCTGTATATTTCTAAGTATTATTGGTTCCATTATAGGATTAAATGCTACTTCTCTTTCAGATTGACCTATTCCTAAGCCAGAGGATATTACTCCACCATAAGGACTTATAGCTTCTCCTAATATTCCAAGAAATTCTCCTCTCCATAAATACTGCATTGCAATATCTAAATCTCCACTATGAGAAGAAGGAGGTTCAACACCAAATAAATAATCATACATTTGATACAAAGCATAACCTGATAATCCATGACCTATTGTAGCCATAGCAAGTGGCATAATATTACCATTCACTGCAGGAGTATAAATATTTTTATAACTATCTACAGTAGTAACATAAGCCATTCTCATGAACAAGGTTGTGGCTCTACCTTCAGGTGAGGTTGCCCATAATGGAAGTAGACCCGTTGCAGTACCACCAGCAGACTTAACATGTGAATAATGTTCAGCTTGAGACATTAATTCTTCAAATCTTTGCTTATTTTCCTTTGTTTTTAGTCGACCAGTCTCAAGGAACTTGACATCACTATCACTCATCTCAAGAGTATCCTTAAAATACTTTCTAATCCTTTCCTTAGAGGATGATATTTTAAACATACCTTGTTCACCACGCAATTTACCAAGAAGATTTTGAGCATGTAATTTTCCAGCGTGAGACACTACAATCCTATTTACATTTTCAGTAATGCCCATCAAATTCCATTTAAATACTCCACGAGAAAGAGATTTCATGAAACCATAGCCTTCTCCAGCTTCTCTTGTAAGTTGCTTGGTACCATATTCAAGCTGACCTTTCATTCTTGCATCATTCCATGAAGATGGTCTCATAACTTGAGCAATACCACTTAAAGTATTTTGTGTTCCATATACGGCAACAGAACGTGGAATTTGAATTAAAAGATTTTTAATACCAGATAATGGTGAAGATAATCCCATCATAGCATTTAAATTGACAACTGCGCCAAGCTTTCTATTTGCATCTTGCTTCAACCTGTCTCTAGCAGTTCCTTCAAGACCAAGCTCTCTTTCAATAACAGCTTGTGCATACCATCCCATGTCTTTATTGCCACCTTTAATAAGGTCTAATTTAGCAGCAGATAGTTCTCCAACTCCAAATTGTCTTCCTATTGCCGTATGTTCAGGCATATATCTTAATACTGCTAAGTATTTGGACATGCTATTACCATAGGCTTCTACAGTATTATCAAATTTAGTCTCCCATACTCTTATCATTTTCCCATCAGATGTTTCTTTGAACTCTGAAATAAGTATTCCTCTTTCTTCTAAATAATTATTTTTCATTTGCATACGAGAACCTTGCATAGTGTTCCATATGTAATTTTTAATCTTGTCATTAAATTCTTTTGATGCTAAAAGCTCATTCACTTTTTGCTCAAATTTAGATGTGCCATCTTTAAGTCCCAATGCTCTAGCTTCAGCCTTAGCTGCTCCATCAATTTTAGTAGAAACAAGTTCTTTTAGAACATAACTATCGTATCCAAATTCTTTTAAGAACTCTGGAGTTAGTCTTCTTGAGAAGTAATCATTAACATACTTCTTATTAAATTGCTTTTTAAAACTCTTAATTTGCTCTGGCTTCGCCCAATGACTAATTTCTTTTTCAAATGCATTCCAGAAATAATCCATCATTCCTTCATATTCTTTTTTAGCTTTATATGGGTCAGTACCTTTCTTTTCCATATTTTCATAAAACCATTTTTCTTTAGTAGTAAGCTTATCAGATTTATATAAAGGCTCTGAGCGTTGCTTGTCAATAACCCACATTGCATCCGCCCCTTTTCTTCCTAGCCTATCTTTAATTCTTTTAGCGGTAGTATCTGCAAATCCTTTATATTGAGTATATTGTAACCATTCTATTTTTGCCAACTTCTCAGCAATTCTTTTTCCTGGTGCACCACCATAATTTTTAAGAACATCATAAGCTGACATCACTGAACGTTTAAACATTCCAAGTTTAGGAATTGAAATATCAGCAAGAGCTAATTGGTCATCAAAGGATGTTCTCATTTCCTTTAATGGCTTATTCATGCTATTGATAATTATTGATGTGTACCTACTAATTTGAGATGGGGTTGCTTTATCTATATCTAAATCTTTAATTCTCAATTGTTTAAGTAAATATAATTGGTCTTTCTCAGATACATTGTATTGAATATTAACATCAGATATTTTATGCTTTGATGAATTACCTTTACCATTTTCTCTTGATAAAAGTTCATTTAACCTATTTAAGCTTTCAATAGTCGCTTCGCCTTCAATCCATTTACCCTTAGAGTTCGGCAACCAACCAGCTTGTTCTCTTAATTCATTTACTCTTTGCTTGGATATTTTATTTTGCTTCGCTATTCTGTGACCTTCATTATTCAATTCTCTATTTGTTTTGCCACCTTTTTGATAGCTAGTGTTAACAGCTTCAACATATGCTTGATGACTAACATTAACTTCACCCTTTAATACTTTATTGGCAACGATAGATTTAATAGTTTTATCGCTTAAATTCTCAACACCTACAAAGGATTTCTTCACAGTGTTCCAAAATTGCTTAATCCAAGATTTAGCTTTAGCTATCATTCCTTTTTGCCGTAATTGACCTCTAACGTGTTCGCCAATAGCTTGTACTAATTTCTCTTCACTACCAAATAATTTAATTCCACGCTTTATTAATGCCTTAGATTCTGCACTTCCTACCGATTTTAATACGTTTACAACGTGGTGTGTTACTTCGTGAGGAATAGTATCAGTTCTAGCTTTACCTTTAGTGATTTCAATTAAATGACCAGTAATTTTACCTAAAACGACCTCTCCATTTTTCTTTCCTAAAGTGTCTCTAAGTTTAAGTGATAAGTGTGGATATGTTTTTTTCACCCACTCTTTTTGAGCACCTCTTTCAGCTTTACTTATAACCTTATAATCTCTTTGTTGACTTTCAATAGTTTGATAATCAACTTCTTTCATTTCTATCTTAATTTCAGTATTAATGCCAAGTTTCTTCTGAATATCTTTTTGTTGTTTAAGAACATTTTTAAGTTGTGGTTGTGTATATATTTTTTCAAGAGTGTCCTCTCCATGACGCAAATAGCGGTTGATTTGTTCTTTAGACACACCTCTATTTGTTATACCCTCAGTTTGCAAGGTAGTTCTTATATCATCCCATCTATATTTTTCACCAAATATAGCTTCTGCCACCTTGCTGAAAATAGATTTTCCTCCAATCTTAGAACCAGTTTTAAATATTTGAGATTTAGATTCCTTAACAGGCATATTCATCAATGCATCAAATAAGCTCTTACTTATAGGGAGAGGTTTAGGGTTTGTATGCTTTTTACCGATAAATGGAACTCCAGTTTTAATACCTGTAGGGTCAGTTTGTCTCCCAAAATCAATATAATAATCTTTTCCTTCTTTTTTAAGATTAGCTTTAGTCAACTTATTTAATTCTTGAGCCCTAAGACCGATTTTAGAAAGAACAGATAATACCTTGACTTCATTAATTACCTTATCAGTATTTTTAATCTTATCATCTTTAAGTATTTCCTTCTCTAAATTCTTTTGCCCTTTTTCTATAGATTTATCAACATCTTTAGGCATTTTAAATACTTCTGGACCACCTATCTTCTCATATCTTTGTTCGTTTGCCTCTTTGTAAGATATATCTTTCGCAACTCTCAATCCTCTTGGATGAGCTTTAAAATCAGTATAATCAAAAAACTTTGCGAATGGATTTACATCACTAGAACCTAATTTATTTTTCTTAGGTCCTTTCATAACAACTGCATTTAAAAAATTATGAACATCATCTGCGGTAACGTCCTTTAGTTTTTTCCCTGGACCTTTTATGAATTTATCTCCATATCTTGCTGACTTAATACCCTTCCTCAACCATTGAACAAAATCTGCAATAATAGGAGTATACTTTCTATTCTTTATATTTTCAGCTTTAGTTTCACCACTAAGAGCAAAATCAATAACAGCATCTTGTTCATGCTTAGGAACATCTTTCATTCTATTTCTATTGTTCTTAACAATTGTAGAGTTCTTGCTTGTTTTAGTTTTAGTTTTACCAGCTTCTTTTACTTGATATTCAAAAACATCATTCTCTTTTTCTAATATTCTTTTCTCTGCTGCTCTTGCTTCATTTCCTTCAATCCATTGACCTGTTTCCTTCGCAACCTCCATACCTGCTTCTTTGGCTATTTTCTTTTGCTCTTTTTTCCAACTAGCTTTATCTTGTCCTAATATACCCTCAGAATATCCTTCCATTGCATTATAGTCAACTACTTCTTTTCCATCAACTTTAGTTTTAGGTAATTGATTTTTAAATGGTTGTTGAGTTTTGGGGTTTATCTTAACAGGCTTTCCAGCTTTTTCTCTAGCAGCTATCCATCTACCGACAATACCACTTTGTCTATTTTGAACATCTACGTCACGAGATTTGTGACCATTTTCAACAGCTTTATTTACTTTATCTAAAAGAACTTCAATCTCTTTCTTTTGGCTTTTATAAAAGTCTAAATCATTTTTTAAGATTTTCTTTGCACCTTGACCAGCCTCACCACCTTTAATCATTCTATCAGTAATGGCAAGTAATCTATTTAAACTTTCAATAATTCTAGTCCCATGCCGAGATATATATTCTCTTTCATATATAGTATCCTTATGACTGCCATCTTTCTTTGACATAGTTGCATCCATATCTCTTCTAAATGCATCAATATCTCTCTCAAGAGTGGATAATTCTTCATTCTCACTTCTAAATTCCTCTTCGACTTTCTTTCTCTGCTCAGCAACTTCTTTTTTAACAACCTCCATACCCTTAGAGACTTCAGGAGTGCTTCCTTCAACTACTTCCTCAACAGACTTAGTTACCCTATCTGTCAAATCCTCAACAGTCTTATTCTCTTCTGACTTAATGCCTCTAAATTTCTTATAATCTTTTATTAGCTTATCATATGCAGCTCCAGTAGCTTTATGTTGTACTTTAAGTAATCCAAACATACCAACGTTTGTTAAGAATGATGTTAATAATTTCTCTGCCGTAAAGTCTCCATGTTGTATCTCCTCCACAGCTTGTGCACCTGTGAATATACCAGATTCATAAGCTATCTGAGCAGTCTTCCCAGTTGCAGCTTTACCTAGAGATGTTGTAGCTTTTGCATGTTTCGCAGCTACACCTCCACCAACAAATCCAGCAGCTCCACCAAGTATTGCTCCATGAAGAACTCCTCCAGCTACACCACTCATAACACTTTCATCGTTAAGGTATGCATTGACTCCACCCATAGCACCTTCGTATGTAGCAAGAACAGTTGCTTGTGCAGTCGAGCCCATCATAGCAGATTTAGTCCATGTCATTCCACGTGTCGCAGCTACCTTTTCGGCTTTACTCTGAACGCCTTCTAAGAACAATTTATTTACTAGACCTTTTCCCGCCATAGAGCCAACTCTCATTGTCAATATATCTGCAGGCATCAAAAATCCAATCACTCCAGACAATATATTATTGATAATTCCATCCTCATAATCATCTACATTGTATCTTGCTTTACCTGTATATGCTTGTTCAAGTAAACCAGTCAAAGAATCATTATATGCTTTCCTAAGAAATGCATATGAATTTTCATCTATTCCATAATCAAGCATACTTGACAATGTACTTGTATAGTTTGGTGATGTTATTTTATCATATTGAGTTTGTCGTAAATCTCCAAGTGAAGTTTGAGAACCAATTCTTGTTTGAATTTTAGAATCTTCATCTTCCCAAGATACCTCTTGACCATAATTTACATGGTATCCTTGACTTTTAGCATATTCGTATAGCCCAGCATCATTATTCTTAAAAATACTAGCTAGTGTAGGGTCTTCACCCTTCACATATTCTAAAAAATCATAAGGAATATTGCCGTTTGACATATATTCTCCTATTTCTTAATTTGTTTTTCAATAATGTTATAAAGAAGGTTTTCTGCTGGTTTCACTGACTCGTCAACCGCTAAATATTTTTGCTTATTCAAAGGCATATTTAAAATTCTACTTTGACTCATAATGCCCATATTTGAAAAATGTTCAGCAATTTCAATCCTTTTTTCATCTGTTAAAACACCTTTAAGTCGACCTGACTTTCTCCATTGTTTTTCAATTTTCTTTAATACAAATTGTTTATCTCCTTGAACAAGCTCGTCCCAAAGAACTTGATTTGGATGTCTTTTTGTCCCTTTAGCTTGACTTAAATCAATCAACTTTTTACCACCCTCTTGAATTTCAATTTCATTAGTTGCTGTTGGGGAAATTTCTGATTGACTATCTATAGATAGTGAGGGGGGAATAGGAGCTTTACCAGAGGTGACTGGTTGTCTTAAAAACTTCTTTAATTCGAATGGTTGAATAAGCCTTCTATCATCTTTAAATAATACAGATGAACGTTGAGGACCCCAACCTTGTGCTACTTGATTTTCAACTGTAGAGATATTGCTTACAACATTCTTATATTGAAGGTAATATTTATCCATTAACTGCTGAAGTGTCTTTGGACTTTGCATCGTTTCACCTGTGGTAGCATCTTTAATATCAATGTCAAACCATCTTTTAGTTCCATCTTCAAGTGGAGGTGCAGGAGATAAGCCCCCATGCTCTACGCTTCCATCAGGATGAATTTTATTATATAAATCTACATATTCTTTCCTATATGAGTTGGCAGTATTTATAAGATTGTTTTTTTCATTAAATCTTTCTTGTAGTCTAGCTGCATTTGTTGTATTGAATTCCTCCCATTCATCTAAATCTACTGCCCTTTTAAATCTTTCAAAGTATTCCTTATCTAATATAAAGTCACCTTGAAAGTTATCATCAATTCTTTCAAGATTCATTTTTTCTTGACCCATAAGATTATACATATTTGTTATTTTTTTATTCATATCGCCAGTAACAACATCATTGATATTTAGCCAATCTTTGTATTTCTGTTCAAATGAAGATAAAGCACTTCCAACGGCAATATTTCTTTCTAATATAGAATCTCTTAATTCCATTACTCTATCATCAAACATAACTCGTCCATATTCATCAGATGGAGTATTATATATAAGAGATTGCATTTCAGTCCAATCATTTTCCATCTTCATCATTTCAATTTGATTTCCATCCTCATCTACGGCTATAGAACCATCAGGATTTTTTTCATATAAAATATTTCCCATTTCATCCGTGACTGGAACTGCTCTTAATTCCGTAGACTTATCATTAATTGATAAAAGATTCTGATAATCCAATTGAAATTCATTAGCTTTTGTTAGTTGCCTCTCAGCATCCTCTATTCTTTCAGAAATAGAATCATAAGCATATGTCCCAGCTTTATATTTATCGCTATTATTGTCAATTAAATTTTGATGTTGAGTTCGCAAATCACTTAGACCATCTTCGATTATACTAACGTCATATTCATTTGGGCTAATATAAAATGCTGATTGAGGTGCTGTTAATCTTGATACAACTTTATCTCCCCACAACTCATCAGCACTTTCTTGTTTATCAAATTGACTTCCCATCATTGCAAGTCCTTGAATGAGTGAGCCTAAATCAACAGTTGCTTGTGTTCTCCATTTGCCTTTTGGTTCTGCCATAATAAATCCTTAACTTTGAAATGCACTTAATATATCTTCTAATGTCTTATCCATTTGTCCTTCACGAGCAGACCTTACATCTCCTCTTGCACTTAATATGTTTTGTCCATACATATCTAAAGCATCTTTCCTTTTTCTCGCAGCTTCTCCAGTTTGGATATCTCCACCAATGCCCGAATAAATACTTTCAATTTGCTCTCCATAAATATCAGTTGCTTCAGCTTGACGTGGATTTAACATATCTCTCCACTTTTTAGAAGCAGGGTCTAATTGAGATAATTCAAATGGGTTAAGTGCATACATACTCCCCATTTTATAAAAAGCATCTCCTTGCTCTTTTTGAAATTCATCCCATGCTTTTTCATAATCACTTTCTTTTATATATCCATATCCTTCTACACTTCTTTTACCGCTCCCATAGGTGCCAACTGCAGATGCATAATCACCACCTTCTAAGTCAGAAACCATTTGCTTTTCAAATTGTGCTTTAGCAAGAGCTTCTCCTAAAGATTTAGCATCTGTTACGTCAAATGAATAATCTATACCAGCATCTCTTAAGCCTTCTCCAAGCCCATATCTTCCTTTTGGAGTCTTTCCTTGCCCCAGACCTTTAAGTACATTTTCTAAACCTCTTCTACTATCATCTTTTGATTCATAAAGATTAGCACCTGTTAATCCAAGCAAGTCATCATCACCCTCATAATCTCCCAAATAGCCATGAACTAATGGGTTATATACATATTTATGCAATCCTTTTGCAAACTTAGACCTACCTAATGCTTTATTATGTTCCGATAAACTTTGGTCTTTCCATGGAGTAAGATGATGCAATAATGGTTTACCTTTCCCTGCTCCTATTTTCCATGTTTTTGGTCTAAATAATTTAAATCCCATAATACTTCTCCTTAGTATTTCATTCTAAAAACTTTATCTATAGCAGACTTCATCCAATCCTTAACTTTACTACTCGCTGCTCTTGTCCTTCCATATATATTTTGCGTTATATCACTTACACCCATCTGATATTGCCTCATTGCTCTTTGTCTGATTTTATTTGGATTTAAAATACCTGCTCCACCTGCAACCTCTTTACTATACTTTCTCATTAAAGGATTAGTTTGCATTCGTTTATATGCATCGTATGTCGTAGGGTCAGATGCTTCCATTAAATTTCTATCCATTGGTGTAAACATATCTGAAGTCAATCCTTCAACATCATATTGCTCCATTAAAACATCGGCAATAGATTGAGGATTATATACATCAACATCTTGACCTAAATATCTATTAAAAAATGATTGATAGGGATTGCTTCCACCATATTCTGATTCGAACATGGAATCCCAATAATCGTCAATTCCATTAGCCATTAAATATATCCTCCAAATCCTCTTCTATCTTCAGGCGTAGCCATTGAAGATGGTAAATCATAATCATAAATACTAGGCATCTTATTTAATTTATCCGCAGCAACATAAGATTCAAGTAACTTTGTTAAAGCTGACTCTCCAGTCCCCATACCGCTCAATTTAGTTGCTTCATGTAGCGTTTTAGGTAAACCCATAACACCCTTAACTCCCTTTCCGAGAGCTTGAAATACTGGTTTATTAAGTAATTCTTTTGTTGCTGGATTTAAAGTTGCTTTAGGAAGATTCAATCCTGGTATCTTCCATGCATCAGCTCCTTTCTCAAGGACACCTCCAACCTTACTTCCGACTCCAGCAGTTAAACCTGTTACCATTGCTCTATTTAA
>TARA_R100001594_G_scaffold53735_1_pt1 | contig 53805 bp, 64 predicted proteins | sample TARA_R100001594 | Tara Oceans TARA_R100001594 (sample SAMEA2622752) | marine metagenome | biome: marine biome (ENVO:00000447); feature: marine epipelagic mixed layer (ENVO:xxxxxxxxx); material: "saline water (ENVO:00002010), including plankton (ENVO:xxxxxxxx)" | depth 150 m | reverse complement strand
ATATTATTTATTGTTTATATTATTTTATAAGAAGTTTTATAAATTTGTGTTTAATTAGACAAAGGAGTTTCTCATGTCAGAGAATGAACCTATGTCATCAGCTCAATCTGATAGTATTGTTTGTTCGGATAATACTAACGAACCAAATCCTGATTATATTAATCGAGATGATTATGTTGGTTCACATACTGGTGACGAAGTAGAAGACCTGAAAAATAGTTAGAATTATTTGAAATAACTCTTGACATTTCTATAGTTTTGTGATATACTTGTGTTTTGTTTTAACTAGGAGTTGTTTATGGCTAAAGGTAAACAAGGTTTCGCTTCTAACCCTGATAAAATAAATAGAGGTGGTAGACCTAAAGGTTCTAAGTCTAAGGATACTACCAAAGAAGCAATAAGAAGATTAGATGCTAACAAGATTTCAGCCGCTCAGGTGTTTGTGGATGTTGTTAGTGGTAAAGACCCTTCGAAGGATACTGACTTAAAGGTTACTGATATGATGAAAGCCGCTCAGGTTGTGCTTACAATGCCAGAGGCTTTAAGAAAGGGTTTAGATAGTAAGGAATCTGAGGAAGAAGAAAAAGGTACGGAAGTTAGAGTCAGCGATAATGAGAATGGTGACAAAGTAGTAGCTTTGGTGCAGATGAGACCAAATAACTAGAATAAGTCCTAATTGCGGTACTCCTCCTGTGTCTCCTCATAGCCGCAGTTAGGCAATAATTTTAAAGTGAATAATCCATGATGGTGATTGGGGCGACCTGCTAAGTCAGTCGAGCCGAAAGGCTTCTGGTTCGATTCCAGTATTCACTGCCACAGTAGGTTAGCCAAGTCTGGTTTAGGCAGCGGTCTTGAAAACCGTCAGTCTCATTAGTAGTGAGGCTCGTGGGTTCGAATCCCACACCTACTGCCAAGCGTCAATCGTATAATCTAAGTATGACTGGTTGCAACCCAGTAGGTTTGTGTGCAACTCACAATTGATGCTCCAAATTCAGTGCCTAGTGCACTCGGATAACCCGACAAGGTTAGAACGTAAGTCCTGCGTTTGAAAACAGAGGGACAATAAATTTTAAGGCTACTTGAAGGGAATTGGCATACCTACCTGACTTAGAATCAGGTGTTTCTCGGTTCGACTCCGAGAGTAGCTACCAAATAGTTGGAGTATAGCTTAGTGGCAAAGCAGCGGGCTTTGAACTCGTGTACCTAAGTTCGATTCTTAGTACTCCTGCCATTTTTAGGATTAGTATTTCAGGTCTTAGTAAGAAACGGTTAAAAGACACTTGACTATTGTGAAGGTTCCTGTTAAACTGAGGTGTATTAATCCTATAAGGGTCTTTAGCATAACGGTCAATGCCCTCAGCTCATAACTGAGAAGATTCCTGTTCAAATCAGGGAAGACCCACCAGAGCAGATATGGTGTAATGGATAGCATAAGGAGCTTCTAACTCTTTGGTCAAGGTTCGAATCCTTGTATCTGTGCCAAATTATTTTGAAATAATACTTGACAAATAAAATACACTGTGTTATAATGCACATATTGAATTAAAGAAAGGTATAGAACATTTGAATGTGACTGTATCATAATTGGATAATGACCCTCACTGTGAATGAGGAATATGCGAGTTCAACTCTCGTCAGTCACCCCAATTTTGCAATTACATTCAAGTGTTTTACTAACAATGTAGCCGTGAGGCACTTGCTGACGCTTAGACAATTTATTTGGTTAATGCAGTGATGCACGACCTCCTTATCAGGAGATACCAATGAAGACTTGCGTAAAATGCAATGAGGTAAAACCTCTTACTGAGTTCCATAAGCGGAAAGGCAGTAAGGATGGTCATCAAGGACGCTGTAAGAAGTGTTCGTATAAGGCGGCTCACGAATCGTATAAGAAACGTGTTCCAGCCATTAAGAAAAGATTTGTAGACTACCTTGGAGGTTGTTGCCAGTTATGTGGCTACGATAAGTACCAAGGTGCTCTTGAGTTTCATCACAAAGACCCAACTCAGAAAGACTTTCACTTAAGTGATAACTATTCTAAACCTTGGGAAGTGGTTGTGAAGGAACTAGATAAATGTGCGCTTCTTTGTAGCAACTGCCACAAGGAGGTTCATGGAGGAATTGTACACCTCACCTAATAAGTTAAAGTACACATACGCTTAGAATGTTAGAATATTCCATCGAAAGGTGGGAAAGGTTGGACTAGCACATTCTCCCCGTCCAATCGCTATAGAGCCATAGCTTTATAGTTCATCTAAGCAAGCACGAGACCCTCCTAATGTACGTGGAGGATTCAGCTAGGCTGGATAAGTTGACAATAAGGTAAGGAATGGTTTGGCGTGTTCGACCCCGAATAAGTAGACGTAATAATCAAAGGTCTCAAATCTGCCCTGCAAGGTAGAGCCATTATGCAACCTAAACCGAATGTCTAAGGTCTAACGTGTAGTCTAGAACCGAGTCCAAGATAGAGATATCAAGGGCGCTAGGCAGAACAAAACAGGTTGTGCAATGAAAAGCGCATAATCGTGAAGTTCGGTTGATTAGCTCCATCAGAGTGAAAGGCAAGGGGTAGTGGGATATTTTGTTTCTCAAAAGGAAATGAAACCCAGCAGGGACACTACCTTGGGAATTAGAATGGCATACAGAATAGTTGATTTGTATTTAAATATATAAAGCAAAAGTTCTCTGCGGTTCGTAGTGAAAGGTACTTAATACCAGACAACCTCAAGAATCTGGTGCATGATAGGACGCAATCCTTGATTGTTTTAGTGGAAAGAGAATTTAAGTTCTTAGCGGAACTGAACAGGTCGCAAGCTTGGAAGGAACGGAACACTAGAGTAGTTACGAATGACACACCAAGAGCTAGGTGTATAAAATAGCAGTACTGGTGCGATACAGGGGAGACCTTGTGGAAATGCCTTAACGATAGGTACGGGTAGTTAAAGACGCACTAATGAGAGCTGTATTCTCAGGCTTTCGAGATATGAGGAATGAGACAGCCCTTCGGGGCATTCTTATTAAAGTACATTTGAAAGACAACAGTTGAAACACGACATACTGTGTAGGAATAGTTATTCGAGTGTACTTCAATAAGATTATGTTTATAATTATCAGAGTGTAATATCAATTGGTAGATGGCTCCCTTTGGAAGGGAGAGGTTGTTGGTTCGAGTCCAGCCATTCTGACCAAATTTAGGATAGGTCGTATAACGGTTATTACGGGGAGCTGTTAACTCTCTTATGGTGGTTCGAGTCCACCCCTTTCCGCCAAACAAAGTAGTTTATCTACATTACCGCATTGGTGTAGTGGTTATCATGCTTGACTGTCTATCTTGCGACACGAGTTCGAATCTCGTATGCGGTGCCAAATTTTATATAATCGAGCAATAATGCTCATAATTTTTACACACTTAGTGGAGATTACAAAATGTATAGTATTAACGAGATTAGCTCGTCTTCCACTAAGGAGGGCGATAAGTATAATAAGATGCGTCCTTGGTGTATTGGTTGCACATCTGCCTTTTAAGCAGACAGGGATAGGTTCGATTCCTATAGGGCGCACCAAATTTATTTTGGTTGATTCGCATAACTGGTATTGCAGGAGGCTGTAACCCTCCCGACCCCACGGGTCATTCTTGGTTCGAATCCAAGGTCAACCACCAGATTTATGCACCTATGGAGAAAGCGGCTATCTCACCAGACTTTCAATCTGGAGTTACGGGTTCGATGCCCGTTAGGTGTTCCAAAATCATGCTCGGTTAACATAACGGTAATGTAGCTGACCGATAATCAGTTAATGGTAGTTCGATTCTATCACCGAGTACCAAATCTAAAGCGGAGTGGAGGATAAGTATCCTCACGAGGCTCATAGCCTCGCCAGAGTGGGAGCGTTACCCACCTCCGCTACCAAATAAAGCGGTTATAGTGTTTAACGGTAGCATATCTGGCTTCCACCCAGCAGGTGTCAGTTCGAATCTGACTAGCCGTTCCAAATAAAGCTCTCAAAGCATTGATGGTGATGCACGAGATTTGTAACCTTGAGAACTACGTTCAAGTCGTAGTGAGAGCACCAAATAAGGGAAGTTTAACTCAGTTGGTAGAGTGTTGCATTGAAGTCGCAATGGTCATTGGTTCAAGTCCAATAGCTTCCACCAAATTACAGGGGATTAATCTCAACTGGAAAGAGTCCTCCACTACGAATGGAGAGGTTATAGGTTCGAATCCTATATTCCCTGCCAACTTTAAGGGCTTAGTATAGTGGCATTATATCTGGTTCCAACCCAGAAGACGTGAGTTCGATTCTTACAGCCTTTGCCAATTCGTGTAACTACACTTAGATACCTGAGTGTAGATTTTTGTGTACCTAAAGGTACGCGTATACCTTATTCTCATGAAATTCATATAATCCTTTACTCATATTTCACCCAACAGATTAAAGGAAAATAAAAGAAAGGATAACCAATGGCTGATATAATTACGAATATAACCAATCAATCTGAATATAGTTCTTGGCTTTCTGGGTTACCCAGCGTTGATGATGGAAATGTATATGTTGCAAATTTTACTGTTGCAGGCGACTACTCTATAGGGCAGATAGCTGCTCAAGCGGTTGCTATTAGACTTCAAGCTGACGACTCTGTTAAATACAACTTTAATTCCCCCACCGACTCTCACGTGGCGTTTACAGCAACCACAACGGAAACTATATACCCTAGGTCTACACAACCAGTAGAAATAAAAGGCTTGAGACTAGAAACACCAGCAACAACTCAAGATAATATTAGAGCTGGCGCTTTTGAAGCGTGTGACATAACGGTCACTGAGTGTAGAATAATAGGCGGTAAAAACGGAGGTGGATTCGCTAACGCATCGGCTAAAATTCATTTTAACAACTGCGTTATAACAGATTGTGCTGAGTTTGGTATCAGGGGCGGTAGTGTTGGTGTGACTGCAACGCATTGTGTAGTTGTTAACTGTAATACTACAAATAATAGCTTTAGGGCTGGTATACAAACAACTTCTGGGGCTGCTTTTGATTCCAATGTTTGTTTTAATAACATGAATAAAGACTGGTATGACTCTAACGGGACTGCAACAAATAATGCTTCTGGTGACTCAACTGCGTTTGGTACTAGCGCTGTAACTGGTGTGGTCGCTGGCGACTTTACAAATGTAGCGGCTGGTATATACACGGCTGCTAGCGGTGGTGCTTTGGATGGTACAGGCTCAGGTGGGACCGATATAGGGCTTCAGCTTGCCGTAGTAAACTCAATTACCATAACAACCCCAGCAGAATACTTTTTAAAAGCTAGGAATCCAGCTACAAACCAAGGTGATTTGGCTATTACAGGTACTTACACTGGCTCTGTGGTTCCTACTGCGATAGAGGCTAGTTTTAATGGCGGTGCATTTCAAACAATAGACGCATCACCATCGGGCGGTACTTATTCAGGCACATTAACAAATCAACCGTCTAGCAACGGAAGTATTATAGTTAGATTTACTAACGACAATGCTATTAACAGCTCGCGAGCTAATGTAGCTATCGGTATTAAGTGTTTGTTTTGGGGGCAAAGTAATTTCTCAGGTCGTGCAGATAATGCACAAACATATACTGGTACGACAGGGTTCTTTCATAAATACACAGTAACGAATGATATCTGGCAAGTAGGTAACGACCCATTTGATACAGCAACGGCTTCTGGCTCTCTATTCCCTATCCTTGCCAACCTTATGGTGGCAGATAAAAATATTCCTGTAGGGTTTATTGGTGTGGCTCAGGGGTCAACCACATTATCTCAATGGCAGTCTGGGCAGTCACTAAATACTAGAATGCTAAACTACCTTACTAACTCTGGCGGTAATGATGTTGAAGTTATTGCAAGTTGGATTGGCGAAAGTGACGCTACAGGCGGAACAAGTGAAACTGACTTTAAAAACCAATACAATGCAGTTATAGACCAATTAAAAACATTAACAGGTATCGACTCTGTTTTGTGCGGTATCGCCCAATCTGGAACAGCTAGCGACAATGTAAGACAGTGGATTCAAGACATAGTAAGTACTAATGCTAATGCAGTTGAATATGTAGATATGGCAGCAGAATATACAGGCGTACACTACATGACCGATACAGAAACGGTTGATTGTGCGACAGCATTATTCAATGGTATTAACACGGCTTTCTTTAGCTCTACATTTAATTTTAATATTACAGGAATACCAGACGGTACATTTACAACTGTTTTAGATGATGAATCAGGTAACAGAGTATTTAGAGGTCCAGTGACTTATGCTAGTGAAGCAGCTTCTCAGTCAGTGACAACTAATGTTGGAACCAGATTAAAGGGCTATGTAGATGATAACTCAGACCCTTCTAGTGCAGGTGCCTATATAGAAGGTATTACAGTATGAGTGTAAACGTATGGCAAGCCGTAAACACTTGGTCTGCTGCCCTCCAACCTGTGGTCCAAACCCAAGATATTTCTTGGAGTATCAGAGAGCCTGTAAACAGGAGCACTAGCTCATTATGGAGTATTAGGGAATCCGTTAATGAATCAATCAGTTCATCTTGGTCAATTCTAAACCCTATATCTAGAACAACAGATTCTTCTTGGCAGATAAGGGAATCAATTAGTCAAAGTATTAATCCGTCATGGAGTATCAGGGAAGATGTTAATAGGACCCAACTTTTAAATTGGACTATTAGGGAGAATGTCAACCAGATACAACCATCTACATGGAGAATACTTGAAAACATATCTAAACAAGAATCTATTTCTTGGCAGATAAGAGGTGATGTATTTAAGGTTCAGGATATTTCTTGGACTATTGATGCTTCCACCAATATAGTTACCAGTGTACAGGAAGTATCTTGGACAATCAGGGAACAAATTAGTAACACCGAATCTTCCTCTTGGAGTATCAGGGGAGAAGTATCAGCTGACAATTCTATTTCTTGGCAGATACGTGAGAATGTATCAGAATCTCAATCATTTAATTGGAGCATACGTTCCGCTGTCGATAATGATGCAACACTTGCGTGGCAAATAAGAGAGAGTATCAACCACATTACAGATAGTGTGTGGGAAATCAGAGGATTTGTTGATACAACACAACCTATTTCTTGGAGAATAGATGGTCGAGATGTTGTACAGGCGGTATCTGACGTTTCGTGGCAGATTAACGAAGAAGTTAGTAGCACCATTGCAATATCTTGGAATATAACGACAACTATTGAGCTTAAAGGTATAATAACACCTCCTTGTAGAACTTATATAGTTCCAGAAGATATTAGGGTTTTAGAAATACCTAAGCACAACAGGATTTACATAGTTCAAAAATGCTAGGGGGTTTGAAATAACCCCCCTTTAAAGAGGAAAATTCATGGCAGTACAAAATACAGACCTAGTTTTTTACAAATCATTAGCAGCTGCTAGTGGTGACTCAACCCCTTCTTGTGGTGGAGCTATCGATGGAGGTAGTCCACTATCTGCAACACTACACGATTTATTTGATGTAATTGGTGCAGCGGAAGCTAACGGCTCAAACCGTACAGAATACAGACTTATATACGTTAGAAATGATAATTCAACTGATACACTGTTTGATGCTTTTGTTGATATTCTTACTGACTCTACAAGTCCTGACACAACTATGGCAATTGGTTTAGACCCAGCAGGTTATAATACCGCATCTTCTATCACTTTAGTGGATGAGATTGACTCAACTAATTTACTATCAGGTGTGTCATTTGTGACAGCAGGTAGTGACTTGTCTGTTGGTGATGTAGCAGATAATGATTTAGCAAATGGTCATTTTCGTGCCATCTGGATTAGACGAGCTTTAACAACTCCAGCAGCTTCAACTCCAGCAGATACTACTCAGTTACGTACTCGTGGAGAGACAGCTTAATAATTAGAGGAGCTTCATATGTCTTGGACAAAAGATGTTGAAGCTACTTTAGATTATAGTTTTGATTGGACAGAGTGGCTGCAAAGTAGAGATATAATTACTTCAGCTACTTTCTCTGTATCATCAGGCGATGGAGCCTTAACAATCTTAGGTAGTGAATACACAAGAAAAATTGCAACGGTGCTGTTAGTTGGTGGTACAGTTGGACAAGAATATACAATAACTTGCAGGATTACTACTAGGAACTCACTAGTAGAGGAAGAGTCAACAACTTTAGTTGTAGAATAAAAATATTAAAAATTTTATCAAAAGGCTTGACAAATGTATAAATGTATGTTATAATACGTGAATCAAAGGACATCAGTAATGAGTACTAATAGAAACTTATTAGCTAATACCATCACCGACCTTCAAACAGGTCAAACTAAAACAGTCGAATCTGTATTTACATCTGGATTAGCCCCTGATGAAATTACAATAGAGAGATTATATGATGGAGTAAGTGGATTAGCTTCCCAACAACCTTCTTCTTTAGATAGTGCTTTAGCGATTCAATTCGGAGCAGTGCAAGGCACTCCTTCAGACCCAATACAAACTTTAGCTCAAGGTGGAGATACCGAAGCCAGTATCTTGAGAATTAATGAAGCAGGTACTTACCGCATAAAGACCGCGATTCAATACGGAAGAGAAACCTCATCAGGTACTGCGATACTTAATTTCAGAGTAACCATAAATGGTGTTCAGGCAGGTAGAAGTATTAATCAGAGACTTCAAAATGCTAATACAACGTCTTTGTTTACGGACGAAGCATGGGTAACTGTACCAGCCGGTATAGACATAGTTTATGAAGTTATCAGAGACTCCAATGGTAATAATAGCGGTGGTCTTATAGCTGGTGAAACTTCAGGTTCTACTGGATGGAATGAAGCACCTTCTGCTAGTGTAAGGGTAGAAAGGTGGAGTAAGCAACCATAGAGAAGGATAAAACATTATGTTTTTCTAACTAATATGATATGCAGGAGATTTAGATGTCGTTTTGGAATATGATTAATGAGGTATCTGATAGTTCAGTTGATGATTTCCTAGCGGCATCTGGATACACAAAAACCAAATTAAATGACTTAGCTCCTATTGAAAGTATTCTTCTAGAGATAAGAGCTAAGACTATTATCCGATACCGAGAGAAAGAAACATTAACTACTAATGAGCAAGATTATCTTGACTTCTTATTGAATGTCAATGAAGAGTATTTTAAACTAGGTTTATGTCCATCTTCTCAGAAGCAATTTGACTTTACAGCCTCTCAAGCAGATATTACTATATTTGGAGGAGCAGCTGGTAGCGGAAAGAGCCACTGTGGTGTTGCAGACTTATTACAACACATACACCATAAAACATTTAATGGTGTTATTTTCAGGCGTACCACTCCCCAACTTAAAGGTGTTGGAGGTATGTGGCAAAAAGCCCAAGAATTATATGGAGATGTAGTTGAGAAGTTTCTTAAGAACCCTTCTTACAAAAAACTACAAACCCAAACACAAGAGATGAAAATAACCTTCCCTGAAGGGTCTCTTGTTCAGTTCCGTCATATGGAACACATAAAAGACAAATACAATATTCAAGGTTGGGAAATATCCGAGGCTCTTGTTGATGAGGCAACTCAGTTTGAACTAGAGCAGATTATGTATATCATATCTCGTTTACGTAATCCTAAATGTCCAGTACCATCTCATTTAAAGATGACTTGTAACCCAGATGCAGATTCATATTTGCGAGTGTGGTTGGAGAATGCTGGTTTCCTTGATAAAGAAGGTTACCCCTTGTATGAACGCTCAGGTGATATCGTATACTGTGGTGTTATAGAGGGAGACTTGAAATTCAGACAATCATTGGAACAGTGGCAACAAGATTTTCCAGCCTTAGACCCAATGACTTTCACATTCATTCCAGCAACCTGTGAAGATAATCCAGTGTTGATGTCGCTTGAGCCAAGTTATCTAACAAAACTACAAAACTTACCTCGAATTGAAAGAGCTAGGTTATTGGATGGTAACTGGTTTGTACGTGAACAAGCAGCTGGTTTCTTTAAGAGAGAATGGTGTGGCAAACCCTTAAGTTTATACCAACTACCTAATCCAGTTAGAACAGTACGTTCTTGGGATAAAGCAGCTACTATACCTTCTGAGGTCTATCCTGACCCAGATTATACGGTAGGGGTTAAAGGTATGAAAGACACTGATGGACATATCTATATCCTTCATATGGAAAGAGGTAGATGGAGACCTTCAGGTGTTCAGGAGACTATAGAGAAGTGTATACAAGTGGATGGTAAGGAAGTTGATGTTACTATCCCTGTGGATGCGGGTGCAGCTGGTAAAGCTGAAGCTGACCATTGTGCATCTAAGATATTCTCTCTAGGGGTTACATGCAAGAAGAAAAAGACAAATGCGAATAAGGTTAAGCGTTTTGAACCTGTAGCAGCACTTGCCGAGAACGGTATGATTCATGTTGTTAAGGGTGAGTGGAACGATAAATTTTTTGATGAGCTTGAACAGTTTACAGGTTCACAAAGAGGACACGATGATATCGTAGATGCTGTGTCTGACCTTATAAATGAGTTAGCTATGAACAGAGAGGTTGGTTCTTTTGTTTTACCAGACCTTAACGGACTAGTCCAGACCAATCACTTTGCACAGAGGTAAGCATGGCACAAGAAGAAATTAAAACTGAAGACATTTCAAAGAGCGTTCCTAATAAGGTTCGTATTGGAGAGATGTCTACCACGGGTTTAATGATAGCTAATGGTATGGTTTTCGAAGAAGCTCGTGAAGAGTTGAGATACCCAAATGCTACTAGAACCTATAGACAGATGTCTTATGACCCAACAATCTCTGCTGCTAACAATGCAATCAAATCTATGATTCGCAAATTAGAGTGGAAAGTTAAGTTCAATAATGAAGATAACCCTACTGAGAAGCAGCAACAGTTAATTACATTCATTGATGAGTGTATGAATGATATGGAAACTTCTTGGGCAGACTTCATTAATGAAGCTTTGAGCTTATTAACTTTTGGTTACAGTCTACACGAAAAGGTTTATAAGCATCGTAGAGGTATGTCAGGTAAATATACTTCTAAGTACACAGATGATAAACTAGGTTGGGCTAAATTACCTATTAGGTCACAAGATACGATATACCGTTGGAAGTTCGACAGTAAGGGTCAAACACTTACCCATGTTGAACAGGATTTATCAGGTATTCGTAATTTTTACGATACAAATGGTAAGCTAGGATTTAAAGAAACAAAACTTGAAATCCCTTACGGTAAACTTTTGCATTTCCGAAACGATGTACAAAGAGGTAACCCAGAAGGTAGTTCTCCTCTTAAGTCTGTATATATCCCTTGGAAATACAAAACTAAGATTGAAGAATACGAGGCAATCGGTATTGCCAGAGACATGGGCGGTATGCCTATTGTTGAGCTTCCACCTGATTATATGTCAGAAAATGCTGATGCAGCTAAGAAAGAAGTATATAACTACTTCAAGGAAGCAATCAGAAATATACACGCTAACGAACAAATGGGATTAGTAATGCCTAAGTTCGTTGACCCAGAGACAAAACAAGATATCTTCGGATTCAAACTTGAAGGTGTATCTGGCGGTGGTAAACAGTATGACACTAATGCTATTATTGAACGTTATGAAAATAAAATCTTAATGGCTTACTTAGCGGATGTATTGAAACTAGGTCAAGATGCTTCTGGTAGTTTTGCACTTTCTGATAATAAGACAAACTTATTAGCAGTTGGTATCGAAGCTATATTAAAGCAGATTCTTGATGTTATAAACAGAGACCTTATCCCTCAAACATTATTAATGAATGGGGAAGATATTTCTCAGGAATTACCAGTTATTTGTCATGGCGACTTAGATAACCGTGAATTAGAACAACTTGGTAAGTTTATACAGCAAACTGTTTCAGTTGGTGCTATGGAAGTTGATGAAGAATTCTCAGAATGGTGTCGTAAACAGCTGGGTGCTCCAATGCCTAATCGTGACAAAGCTATTCAAGAAGAAATGGTTGGCGGTGGCAAATCTCAAGCTGGACAAGGTGATGGAACTGGCGGTAAAGCTGGTGAAACACAACAATCTGGTTTAAAGGTTACAAATGAGGGATAATAAATGACAAAAGAATTATCTAATATTTCTACTCATACAACCAACTTAATGAAGTCAATAGATGAAAGTCAACGGTTGTTCACAGCTGTTGTCTTACGTCCAGAGGTTGTTGATGCTCATGGTGATATTTACTCTCACGATGTAGTTAAACAAGCTTGTCATGATTACGTATCCTTTTGTATGAATACAAACTTACAACATATGTTTGATTTAGAGAAATCTGATATGCGTATAGTTGAGTCATACATTGCTCCTGCTGATATGTCATTCGAACACGGAGATGTATTAAAAGGTGATTGGGTTATGACAGCTAAGATAGAAAATGATGACTTGTGGAAAGCTTGCCTAAGTGGAGATTTCACAGGTTTTTCTGTAGGGTGTAGTGGACTAGTAGAGGAGTTAGACGATGAAGGCTAAACGTAGGATTCACGGTTTCAACTTCAGTCAGGAAACTATGCAAAATGGTGCTAAGACTCATGTTGCCTTGGTAGATAAGGCAGCTAATTGTACAGAAGCACTGGTAATGAAGTCGAAATATGTTACTCAATCAACTGAGGTTGAAGAGTTTCATGACGATGGAAGTTATACACGAGACAGTGACACTGTGTACGCTCGTGATTACGGTGATGGAGTTGTTTACGTCACTAACACACAAGTAAGAGTCACTGAGACTCAATATAACATAACTAACTAGGAGATGTTTTAATGGCTGATAGCAAATTAAAAACAGCAACTATTCTTAAAAGTAAAGGTGAAGAAACACCTACTATTTCGGCTTTAGAATTAGCTGAGTTACAAAAAGCAGCTGCTCGACTTGAAGACTTAGAAAAAGCTAAAGAGGAAGCTGAGCAGAAAGCTAAAGACGCAGAAGCTCGAACAGAAGAACTTAACAAGTCACTTGAAGATGCAAACTCTAAAGTTGCAGACTTTGAGAAAGCTAAAGAATTGAAAGCTAAAGAAGATATGACAGATATTGTTAAAGGTTTCACTTTCATCGGAGAGGATGACCAAGAAACAACTGTTGAAGCTCTTTTAAAAGCTAGACAAATTGAAGGGGCTAGTGTTATCTTAGCTACACTTCAAAAAGCACAAACAGCAATTGATAACTTCGCTACTAAGGAACATGGTTCAGAACTTAGTAATGATGACTTAGAGAAAACTGCTGCTGACCAAGCAAATGAAGATTTTGATTCAATCGCTGCAACAATTATGAAATCACGTAAGGAGCAAAAATAATGGCTTTCACTGGTAAAATCTTATCTAACGTTGACAACCCTTCTCTTGGTAATGTTTTAAAGCATGAACAAGCCCCAGAGCAACGTTACTGCCGTGACGTACTAACAATTGCTGATACAACTGGTATGGCTGTTGGTACTGTTTTAATTAACGGTGCAATCGCAACAGCTGCTTTAGTTGCGGCATTCGACTCTGCTACAGATTCTATTGTAGTAGTTATTGACGAAACAATGTATGATGACCGTGCAAATAGTATTACAGCTGGTGATTATGCTGTATTGGCACGTGGTGCTGCTGTAGTTCGTTTAGGTGGCTTACGTTACGCTGCTGACATCAATACTCCTGCTGAGAAAGATGCTCTAGTTGCAGCTTTACTTACAGCTGGTATTAAAACAGCCGAAGCATTCGGTTCAGACGCACTTAAATCTTAATAAGGAGACATAAATAATGCCTATTACTCGCAGTTTATCAAACGGCTTAACAGTAACTGACTGGACTCAAGAAGTTAACGAGATTGATAACCAATACGGTTTGATTAATGATTCAGGCTTATTCGTTGGTGAAGGTACTTCTCAAGAGTCTGTAATCTTCGATAAGAATACAGTTACTCGTACTCTAATCCCGCAAACACATAAGCGTGGCGGTACACCAAGTAAAGGTAAAGACCGCAAAGTTGAGACTTTCGCACTTGCCTTACCATACTTCAATCACCAAGATTACGTAACTCCACAAGATATCCAAGGTTGGAGACAAGCTGGTACAGCTGACCAACCTAAGCTATTAGCTACTGCTATTGCTGATAAGTGGGAAGACATGTTAAATGATTTCGACCAAACGAAAGAATACATGAAATGTCGTGCTCTTACTGGTGTTACAGTTGACCCAGAAGGTCAAGTTTTAGCAAACATGTTCACTGTTTTAGGTGAAACTGAAACATTCATCGATTTCGACTTAGGTAATGCTGCTGCTGATATCGACGGTAAGATTGCTCAATTGAAGCGTACTGTTGCTAAGCAAGCTAAACAAGGTGGTCGTATCGGTCGTATCGAAGTTATGGTTACTCCAGACTTCTTTGATGCTTTAGTTAATCACCCACAATTACGTGAAGCATACTTACACTACTCGGCAAGTGCTCCAAGTGACACAATCCGTGCAGACCTTGCTCGTTTTGAAGCATGGGGTGTAGTTGACACATTCGTACATAAAGGTATGATGTTCTACAGCTACGATGCAGAATTCGCTATCGAAGACAATGATGGTGACCCAGTGACTCACGCTTGGTATCAAACATCTGATGGTTCTGGTACTCCAGTTGATGATTTCGATGGTATGAACACTGACGGTCTTGCTGGTAAGGGTGGTTACACAATCGTTAATGGTTTACGTAGCGCTTACCGTGGTTACTTCGGACCTGCTAATACTTTATCAGGCGCTAACAGCGTTGGTCAAGAAGTATTTGCTTACCAATACCGTGACCCTAAAGATAAGTTCCACGAATTAGAGTTAGAGAGTTCTCCTCTTTACGTACTAACAACTCCTCGCTTATCGGTACGTGTATACACTTCTTCTTAATACCTTAGTGTATTAGGTTATCCTCAAAGGGGCTGGGCTTGTTCCCAGCCTTTTTATTATGTATAAGAGAATTTTCTCTTGCTTTATACCAAGGAGGTAGAGTGTTGACATGAGTAGCAAAACTGTAACGTGGTTAAAACAACATGGTGTTTCCCTATTAGCTGTATTGGTAACACTAGCTATGGTTTGGTCAACCCAAATCGGAGCTGAAGCTAAATTAATGCAGAGAGTAGAGACACTGGAAAGTGGTCTAAAACATCAAATAAGAAAAACTGATAAAGTTGTTAAGATAGAATCTGAATTAACACAAATCAGAAGAGACATAAACACATTAATCGTCACCCAAGAGAAGTTTAATGGTCTATCTAATAAGATGCTGCTACTAGAACGTAAAGAGGACACAAATGAGGAAAATGTCGGTAAATTAACTGATTATACTCTTTCTTTGTCTGACAAAATAATTGAGGTTGAAAAGAATCAGGCTGTCGGAACTGAAATACTTAGTCGGTTAAATGACACCTTAAGTAAGCTTGATACAACTATGGATGAGAACCTTAAGCACATCAACAACAGTATTGGTGAAGTAAAAGGTCAAGTAGGAAGTATTGAAGTTAGACTTAAAGGGGTTGAAAAGAAACTAGGAGATAAGTGATGGCATTTACAGATAATCCTGCTGGTAGTTTAATTGACAGATTTAGACTTAAAGTAGGTGATACAGATATATACGATGAAGTATTATCTGATAGTACATATGAATACATATTATCTGAAAATGATATAGTTATGCCTTATGACCTATCAACAGAAATTCCCCCTGCGGCTATAGTTGAAGCTTTGACCTACATGGTCAATAAATTCGCTAACTTCTCTCATGAAGAAGCAGGTGACCTTGAAATATGGGATGAAAGATACGATAGGTATAAACAGTTATTGGATAAATACCTTAAAGACCCAAGATATGGTTTTTCTGGAGGGAATCCTTTTGCTGGTGGTATTTCTAAATCAGACATAGAAGCTAATAAAGCAAATTCAGATAACAATCTTACTAAACCTTTTGAAGGTTGGTTAGACCTTGAGTATTAGAGGATTGTTAAATGAAGATACTTAATAAGCAAGCTTTTACGGTAAGACGTTTCGACAGTAATGGTTACTACGATAGTGCTGGAAAGTGGGTAGATGGTTCGACAACTAATATTAATATTAGAGGTTCCCTTCAACCCCCTGCCAGTGGTAAAGAATCATCAACTATGCAAAAAGTTCTACCAGAGAGTAGTAGACTTGAAGACAGTAGATTGTTGTACACTAGGTCAGAGCTTAGAACAGGTAATGACAGAACTGGTGAAACAGCTGATTATGTGGTATTTTACAACCCACACACAAATACAAATGATATCTACGAAGTCATGAAAGTAGACCCTTGGTATGCAATAAAACAACTATCTCACTTTAAAGGTTATTTAGCCTTAGTAGATAGAGAGAAACTATCTTAATTTAATTTAAAAACTTCTTGACAAATAAACAAAAGTATGGTATAATTTATTAATATTTGAAATTTTACCTATTTTATTATTTATATGCTTATATTAAATAAAAGGTAATTAATATTATGGCTTTAGATTTTGATAATATCTATGGAGCCTTGAGTACTTCTATATCTAATTCTATAGGTAGTCGATTATCTCAAATCTCCCCACCTAGTGGTTCTCCTTATCCAGCAATCATACGTGCAAGGCAAGATGGTCAAAGACCAGACCAGCATTTTGTTACAGTGGATATTGAGAATGCTGTACCTATCTCTACTAATGGTTTATTAACTCAAGTAGATAGTGATACTGGTGAAGTTTGTTATACCCTTCTTTATGAAGTTTTTGTAGCTTTAAAATGTTTTGGTGATAACGCTTTATCCATACTCCAAGAATACCAAACCAATTTTATGATTGATGATGGTGTAAGATACCAACTTCAAGCAGATGCTGGACTAGCCTCTCACAAACTTGGTAATGTAAAAAGTATTCCTGATTTCCTTCAGACTAACCATGAAGAACGTTCCCTATTGAGAATGAGCTTCTATGTTCATGATACCATAACCAAAGGTACATACTTAGCCGTTATCAATGGTCAAGGTGAGTATAAGGAAGGCTCGAATGTAGTCAAAACTAGTACTATTGAAGTGGATGCTAGTCAAGAATTAAACCCTTAGCTAAGGAGAATATATAATGAGTTTATCTCAGATTGTTAACGTGGTTATTTCACGTAACACAGCTGCTGTGGATGTTGCCTCTTTTGGTATCCCTATGTTCATGGCAGAGGATAACAGCACCAGTGCAGTTATTCCAGTTGCAGAGCGTATTCGTAAATATACTGATGCAACTACTGTAGCAACGGAGTGGGGCGCAAATAGTGCAGCACACTTAGCAGCTTCTGCTTTCTTTGCACAAAACCCATCTGTTTCAGAATTTTTAGTAGCTTCTCACTATACAGATGCAGGTAGTGGAAGTGGTAGTATCACAGGTACAGTAGCTCCTGACTCAGCAGCAACAATTATTGCTATTGTGGGCGGTGGCTTCTCTATTGACGTAGATGGTAAGTCTTATACAGTATCTAATGTAGATTTTACAGGTGATGTTACAGAGAATGATATCGCAGCTACATTACAAGCAGCTATTAATGCAGCTATCGCAGCAGTAGAGACAGGTCAAAATGTTCCTACAGTTACGGTTGCCTATTCAACATATTACAGTATTACATCTGATAGTGTTGGTCGCGGCAGTGAAGTTAGTGAACTTTACAATGGTGTTACAGGCTTAGATGAAGCACTTAAGTTAAGATTAGTTGATAACCCAACATTCGCAGTTGGTACAGGTGGAGATGCTAATATCTCAGCAGCTGTTATCGACGCTAATAAGAAAGATAGCTCTTGGTATGTCGGTACTGTGTATCAACGTAATGAAGCAGGTAAAGGTGGTGACGATGTTGCTGCTACTGATTTACTTGTGGAGTTTGCTCAAGCAGTTGCAGGTGTTGGTGTTAAATTGGCATTTATCGGTACAGGTAATGCAGCAGCTTATGCTCGTGGAAACGGTGGAACAGAAGATGTTATCACACGTTTAGCCAACAATGATAGAGTAGTAGTTTACTACAACCATGCAGCTCGTGGTGACCATGATGCATTCACAGGAGGAGAAGCTAACCCTTATCCAGAATGTGCATTCGCAGGTTACAACTTACCATTTGAAGCTGGACAAGCTACATGGGCATACCTACAGTTGAACGGTGTTCAAGCAGCTCGTTTTGCTGGTGGTTTAGCAACAGACCCAGAGTTAGGTGCAACAGAGGTTGCGAACGTTCTAGATAAGAACGGTAACTTATCTCAAACTCTAGCTGGACAAACAATTACTCGTGAAGGTAAAGTGACAAGCGGTGAGTGGATTGATATCATACGTGGTATTGACAACTTAGATGAAGATGTTACAAAAGATTTATTCCAGTTACTTGTTTCTCAGCAAGGTGGTAAAATCCCTTACACAAACGGTGGATTAAACCAAGTAAAAGGTGTAATTAGCAACGTACTTACTCGTTACGTGAACAGAGGTTTCATTGTAAATAACTTTGTTATCAAGGTTCCAGATGCAAATTCTGTATCTCAAAACGATAAGGCAAACCGTGTACTAAACGGTGTTAGCTTCGTAGCTCAATTGCAAGGCGCAGTACATGCAATCAATGTACAAGGTAACGTTACATACAGTGTACCAGCTTAACAGCTGGTTCCTACCTTAAGGAGATAATATAAAATGGCTAACATTTTAACTACATACGACCCTAAAGAAGTTAAGGTTGCATGGAACGGCATTGATTTATCGGATGCTATAGCCCCAGATACTTTTATCAACATCACTCGAATGGAAGATGGATTTGCCCCAACAGTTGGTGCTTCTGGTACAGTAGTTCGTACTCGTAACGCAAACAAAATGGGACAAATAGATATCACTCTATTGCAAAATGCCCCAGAGAATAACGCTCTAGCAGCAGCTGCACTAGAAGATGAGTTCGTTCAGAATGATGTGTTATCGGTTATTTCAATCACTGACCCATCAGGAAGTGTAGACTTCGTATTGGCAACAGATGCTTGGATTCGTAAAATTGCAGATGTAGAACTAGGTGCTGACTACGGTACACGTACTTGGAACTTCGACTGTGCAGAATTAACAATCGTCGGTTAATACAACAAAAGGTTGACAATCACTTAAGATTGTGTTATAATTAGACCCTCTATAACTCTTGAAGTTGTAGGGGGTTTATTTTTATTAACAGGAGGAATATATGAGCAATGTGTATCATATGGAGACCGTAATTAATGGTCGCAATTACGTAGGTATCAAGTGCGGTACTTTCAAAGCCCTTACCCTTGCTGGTAAGATGGCTCCAGTAATTATTGCTGGTTTATCGGGTAAAGATATCAGTGAAGCTCTAGCTAGTGGAACCTTCTTAGAGGATATTGCTAAGGACTTAACTGCTAATATTAGCTGTGAAGCTAAGAAAATTAAGGCAGATGAGCATTTTGTACACCATCCAGAAGATTTACTACCAGTTATTGCATGGTCTGCTAAAGAACAGGTATTACCTTATTTTTCAGCAGAGGCAGTACAGAGCATCTCCCAAGCTTTGGTCCCAGCAATGGAAGACCAAGCAGAGTAGACTCATTCATAGAGAAGTATCGCCCGTTAGAGAATATTGAATTGGAAATCTTTCGGGTATACAGCTCTGAGCTTTGTAAAGACTCTTTACCTTCTATCTATAATGATTGGACTATAGATATGTTCATGAAGTTTAGAACTTACTTAGATATTGCTCAAGCTAAAGAAGATGAGATGTATCATATGCAGGAAATGGAAAGGAAAGCTCAACAGAGTAAACAGCGGTAATGCCTCGTTAAATGAACGGGAGAACTAAATGGCAAGCTTATTGAAAACTTATGACCCAAGTGAAGTATTTATCTCTTGGTCAAACAGCAACGGAACAAATGTGGAAATGAATGAGGGCTTTGCCCCTGATACGTTCTTGACAATATCTCCCGATGCTCCCAAGTTTAACACTAGGGTCGGTATTGGTGGTAAAGTAGCTAGAATGTATAATTCAATTGAAACAGCAACAATCAAGATAACCCTGTTGCAAAACTCCAATACCAATAAAGAACTAATGACTGCATTGAATCTAGCAGGTGTTGGAGGAGGGAATGAAGATATCGGAAGTATTACAATCTCCGATGATTCAGGTACAATATTGGTTAGTCTTATGGATTGTTATCTGGAGTCTATCCCTGTGTTTGCTCTAAGTAAGAGTTATGGTACAGTGGAGTGGACATTCAAATGTGTGTTCCTATTAGGTAACGATGAAGACCCTTTCATTAGGTAGGAGGACCAATGGGTAGTAGATTTAATCTATACGAACAGATTTTAAAAGTATCGCAGCAGGAAGTAGCTAATATCTATACTTCTATCCCTGCAAGAGTTATGAAGTATGACCCAGTTAGGCAATGCGTTGATGTAAGACCTATTGTTCATACCATCTTTCAAGAATTTTCCTCTCCTATGGTAAGCCCAACAATATTTGATGTACCAGTTATTTTCCCAAGTGCTGGGGGTGGTATATTGAGTTTCCCTATTGAAGCGGCAGAAGAAGGTAATCCTGAAAAGACAGGTGACATAGTTATGTTAGAATTCTCTATGAAGGGTTTTGACGAATGGCTTGTTGCAGACAAGGATGGAGATTTAGCTCAAAAGAACAGACGTATGCACAATATGACAGACGCTGTGGCTAAACCTTGCCTTTACCGATTTAAAGATAATTTAGCTCCTCATGAGAAACATGTTGAGTTGAAATTCAAGAACACAGTTATTTCCCTTCAAGATGATGACACTGACAATTCTAATTTAGTTATAAATACAGATGGGCAAACAGGCATTACAATTAATGTAACAAATGGTAATGTTAATGTCAATGCCACTTCAGGGACAGTGAACATCGATAGTCCCAATACAAACATGACAGGTAATTTAACTGTTGAAGGGGATATCAATTGTAATCAAACAGTTACAGCAGATACCGATTGTATTGGTGGAGGTAAAAGCCTTAAGACCCATACTCATACAATTCTTAGTGGTTCAAGTTCTGGTGAAACTGCACCACCTTCTTAATAGGAGCTATAAATGGCAAATCCAGATTTTTGTGTGATACAGGCAGAAGACGGGGATATCTTTTTCACCGTCACTGAGTCTTATAATATAGCTCGCTCTGCTACCGTCACTGAGTATAATGTTGAATCAGGACAGAAGATTACAGACCACCATACAGCCGATAACAAGATGTTTAAGTTTTCTGGGGTAGTTAGCTTAGCTGAGGTAGTTGGTGGCGGCTATGACGTTTACATTAATCCTGATAGGGTAGTTAGTGCTCTAGATGAATTAATCTCTACAGGTGAAACATTTACTTTCCTTTCTGACTCAGAACTGCTAGGAAGTATCTCTTTAACACCTAACTGTATCCTTACTAACTATGATATAAATAGGGATGCCTCTCTTGGAGATGGAATAGAAATTACTGTAGATATTAGAGAGATTCAATTTATTAATTCACTGAATCAACCTCAAACTATTGCAGCCCCTGCGGTGGAAAATAGAGCCGAAAAAGAAAACAAAGGTGGTAAACGAGGAACGGTTGACACTAATGATTATGACACTATCATAAAAGAGAAAGAAGAATCATTAGGTAACCTTAATCAATCCATCATCGATTTAAACACACCTTTCCAAGGAGAATAACATGATAGTTGTAAATGTTGCTAATCACGCCCATTCCTCTCAAACCATCTCCATTGGTTCACAAGAAATTAGATTAGAATTCAGATGGAACGATATATCAAGTCAATGGAGTGTAGATATAGATGTGGATGAAGTATCTTACCTTAAGGGTTGCCCCTTAGCTCCCAATAGGTTTACCACAAGACCTTATATCAGTTTAACAAAGGTTATCAAGGGTGAATTTGCTTGTCTAAGAATAACAGAGGAAGTAACCCCTTTAAATAGAGAATCTTTTGCTAAAGGTAGTTATGTGTTTGGTTTTATAGCCTCGGAGGAATAATATATGGCAGAAGTATATAAAAGGTTGTATGAACTTACCATTAGTGAGTCAGTTACACCTAATTATGAGATACCTCCATCTATTGTTGCTCCTGAGTTTGAACAAGAAAACTTTGATAAAGCTACTTCGATTAATCAGATGATTGTAACAGAATTAGCTATTGAAGCCATGATTACAAAAAATAAAGGGACATCGGTAGACCAACTAGACCTTAGTGTTTATAATATGTCAAATGAAGCCCACAGCCTATTAGAATCAGATGGTGCAATCATCATACTTAAAGCTGGTTATGAATCCCTACATAAAGACCATTCAGGTTTACCTACGGTGTTTATGGGGCAAGTTGACAGTTTTGAAGTAACTAAGTCAGGTAATAATACAATTACTCGTATAATAGCTGGTGATGGACTCCAGATGTTAAAGAACGAAAGATTAAGTTATGAAGCTCCCGCTGGAACACCTGTTGTGGATGTTATCAGAGATATGGCAAGCAGATTTAGGAATATATCTGAAGTAGTTTTAGGATACGATGATTTAGAAGGTGAAGTATTCGAAACTGGATACTCAGCCTATGGATTATTAAAGGCAGTATTTAGAGAACTTTGTGAATCTAGAGGGTTAACTTTCAATTTCAGAAATAACTCAATTGTTGTTCACCCTGAAAGTTGGATTATAGTCACCCCTGTAGAGACAGGTATTATAGACCCTTTTGTTATAGGGAAGGAACCCACATGGGAAACCACGCTCTCTAAGGCACAGGATAAATTACTAACTAAAGATATCATAACTGTATTTCCAGAGCAAGTTATTCGTGCGAAGAAATTAACAGAGAAGAAAGCAACTAAGACATCAGATGGTAAAGCAACTTACGGTTTACTTCTTGAAATACCGATTCAAACTGAAATAGATATCAATAGGTCAACAGTTAGATTAGAGAATAGTGAAAACAATGAATTTGACGAAGGTATAGCCGCAGATTATACAATTGAATCTATTGAGTTCAGTATGCAGTTACGTAATGGAGATTGGTGTGCCACACTTGAGTTAACCCGTAAAGGAGGTAGTTAATGTTTGGCGAAGATTTTCTGATTAAGTTAGGGTTCGACGTAAAGAACTCCGAACTTAGAAAGACAATAAGAGAACTTGAGAAGCTTAAGAAGATAGCCAAATCTACTAAAGTTACCCAAGAACAGGTAGATAAAACTAGAAATAAGGCAGCAACTGAGGCTTTAAAGAAAGAACGTCAGTCTATTACTCTAATGCGTAAACGTGCTCAATTAGAGAAGAAGATGATGGCTGCTAGACGACTAGGAATGAATGTCGATAAGAAGCAATTCCTTAGTCCTAATCGTTATAGTAAGACAACTACCTTAGATAAGAAGATTATTGAACTTGACCTTGCTATGGCTAAATATGCCGAACAGGAAGGTAAGAAAGCTCAATTAGCTAAAGAAAAACTACAAGAAAAGCGTAGTTATGAAGCTCGTATGGAAGCCCTACGTAAGAAAAGGGAACGTGTAGAACGTGCTAGATTAGCTGATGAGAAAAGAAGACAACGACAATGGAACAAAGTGACCAATGATTTTGCTCACACTTTTGGTACGTTAGCGGGTGTTTTTGGTATAGTTGCTGGTATTGCTACTTCTCAAGTAACCCAAATGGGAATTGAGAGAGCTACCACACAGATGGATATTGCTTTTGGTGATGAATCAAAGCAAATGATTGACAGCTTTGTTAATAGTTTGAAAGACCTTGGTGACGTTGGTAAAGGTATTGGTAGATTACAAGCTACCGAAGCTATAAGTCAAGTAGCTCCTGCTCTTGCTGGTGGTCCTAACGCCCAATTCACAAGAGAGGAAGCCACTGGTGTATCACAAGAATTACTATTAATTAGTAAGTTTAGTGGTCAACTATCTCATATGGAAGCAGTAGCTCGTAACTTCGCGCAAATATCTACCTCTCTTGAGGGTGAAGATGTTAATCAATTCGCGGATAGATTTACTGGTTTAATGCCTTTCATCTATAACAACCTAAAAGAAGCTGGCAAGATATCAGAAGCTAATCGTGCTTCATTCTTGAAAGCAAAAGATGCGGGGCAAGTTGTTAGTGCTGATTTTATTAATGCTTTCCGTAAGGCAGTACAAAGAATATCTAATGACGAAAAGCTTATAGCAAGATTAAGTAGAAACTTATACAATGCTTGGGATAAGTTAGTTGCTGGTATAGAGAATGCCCAATTAAATTTCATGGGTCAATTATCAGGTGAAGGAATTGAAGCTGAAAGAACAAGTCTATCTGAAGCTTTGTTCGTAGCTTATAATGAACTTACTGATGCTCTGCAAAGAAGTAGACACTCAATACGTAACTTTGGTGAAGTTATAGGTAAAATTATACTATTTCTAACTAAAGTGTTTTTACAATTGCAACTTAATTACTACAAATTCTTAAGGTTGGTTAGAGATATAACTGGACTGGAAGAAGATACACTAGATAAGATTGCAGCTTGGATTGCCCTTACTCCTATAATCATAGGTATAGTAGCTATTTTTGCTAAGATATTCAAAGCCACTAAAAACTTATTTAAATTCTTTGGAGGCAAAAGAGGATTAACAACTTCCGCTACCGAAGCAGCTCGACAGGCAAAACCTACATCAACAGCTGGTAAAGCCGCTGGCATGGCTAAGTCTGGAGCTAAAGCTTTAGGCAAGGGTGGTTTATTAGGGGCAACATTTGGTTTTGTTCTTGACCCTATTGTTTCAGCTATTGCAATGAGTATTACCGACCTATTCAGAGATGAACAAGGTAGGACTTTAGCTGAACAATATGAAGACCCTAAGTTCACCGCTACAATGCAGAAGCACAATGAGTACGGATTCTTTGATTTCATTAATGATATATTTGGTGGAGAAGAGGAAGCTCAGAAAGTTAAAGAAACTATTAAACAGGCTCCTGCTTTAGATAATGAAGGATATGATGCTTGGGAAAAAGAGGAAGGTATTAATTACCAACCTGAATACAGTAAAGAAGCTGTCGAAGCCTACAAACGTGGAGATACAGATTTTACTGGAAACCCTATGGCTTATCCATCTAGAACTAGTAATGTAGGAGGAGGAAGTAGCACTGATGTTGGTGGTATAGTTAATAATAATAACATCGTTATACATGAGTCAGGTAATCCTCAAAGTACAGCTAGTCAAGTAGGCTTCGCAATTAAGAAGTCAACTAAAGAAGGGGCTAATGAAATAGCAATGAATAACTAGGAGTTTATAATGAAGACACTTGAAGATTTAATCAAAGGGATGTCTGAGTTAGAGAAGAGCCTAAATGAAGTGAGAAATTCTTTCGCAGGGGCAGGGTGGGATAACTCACCTCACCCCACTGCGAGGGTGGAGGGACAGCAATTAAGTTTCGCTGCTCTGGCTTATCTTCATGAATATGGAAGTTTAGAAGGGACAGATAAGGAAGTTCCTGCCCGTAGACTTTTCTTCACAACCCTAATGACTATTGAAAAAGAAAGTAGTAAAGATATTCAAAGAATTATCTTGACAAATCTACGTAAGTATGGTAAAATACGTAAATCTCAATTGCTCACTGACTTGGCTAATTTTGTTAAGTCTGAGTTAGAGCGAATCATGGGTGACCCTGCTTACCTACTAGATAATACAGAATTCACTCAGAACGCTAAAGGTGGGAAAAATACCCCACTTGTTGATTCTGGTGCTTTAGTTAATAATATTATAACCAGTACAGGTGAGAAATAATGAGTGATATTTATTACGACCCAGTTAGCGGGGACATAGATATAACTGGTAATAAGGTTAGACTAACAACCTCCAATATCGAAGAGGTTAGACAAAAGGTTGAAATAAGGCTTCGAACATTCAAAGAAGAGTGGTTTATGAACGTAGAAGCTGGATTACCTTACTTCCAAATAATACTCCAAAAAGGAGTAAGTAAGAATTACATAGATGCCCAAGTTAAATCGGTTACACTGAAAACTAACGGTGTGATAGGGATAGAATCATTTAATTCAGAAATCGATAACAGAACACGAACATATATAGCTAACATGAGACTTACAACAAGTGAGGGAATTGTGGTTATAAATTTCGTGCCATAGTAGGAGAACACAATGTCAATTGATTCAACTGGTTTAACCATAAAAAGGTATCCAGATATTGTATCTGAATTGGAAACTTCACTAAGAAGTTATTTAGGTCCAAACATAGATTTATCAGAAGATGCCCTTCTAGGTATTCTTAACATAATTTATGCTAATTCTCAAGCAGAGCAATGGGAACTAGCTCAAGCAGTTTATAATGCTTTCAATATTGAAGGTGCTCAAGGTAAACAACTTGACGATTTAGTAGCTTTAGTGGGACTAAGTAGACTACCAGCAGCTAAGACGACAGGCTTGGTTGAGTTTACTTCTTCCACAAATGGACTAGTTGTTCCAGCAGGTTTCGAAGTAACAACAAACGACACTGATATCTCAGTTTTTACTGATGAAGAATTGAATATCAATAACAACGATTGTTACCGAGCACAAGTCACTCTTCCATCCATTAATATTCCAGAAACTTACGTTGTTAATGTGAATGGTACACCTTACTCTTATGAGTCTCAATCAGGTGACACAGCTGATGTGGTTATGGCTAAATTAGTGGATGCCATCAACTTCGATGTTGAAGCTTCTTGGGGAGCAAGTGTTATTGTTGGTCAAGGTTATTTCACTATTGTTGCAGATTCAGTTACCCTACCTCTAACCATTATTGTTGGTGTAGGTTTAGGTTTTGCAAACATCACTAGTGTTGTTAGAGCGACAGTTGAAGATGAAGGGGATATAAATATCTTCGAGAATACTTTAACTATCTTTACTCCTCTAGCTGGCTTAGAATCTACAAATAATACACTACCTTTCGATAGAGGTAGATTAGAGGAAACTGACGAAGAGTTAAGGATTCGACATTCTCAAAATACATCCATCATAGGTAGTAGTTCAAAACTTGCAATTGAAGCACAACTTAGGAATATCCAAGGTGTAACTTTTGCAGAGGTACTGGAAAACACAACAATATTCACAGACGCTAGAGGTCTCCCAGCAAAATCTTTTGAGGCTATTGTAGATGGAAGTACAGACGAGATTATTGCTAATACAATTTTAAACATAAAGCCAGCAGGTATACAAACTTACGGTAATCGTTCAGTAGCAGTGGATGACCAAATTATCTTCTTTACTAGACCAATTAATGTTCTATTCTATGTAGATGTTACCTACACTTTGTATGATGAAGAGGTCTTCCCACCAAACGGTGTTGACCTGATTCGTCAGGCTGTATTGGCACATAGTAATACAATAGAACTTGGTGAAGATATTATAGGACAAAGATTTTACGGTGAGATTTATCGTACAGTGGCAGGTATCCAAAGCTTAGATGTTAAGTTAGGGTTCACATCAGGAACTGTAACAGATAGTATCTTACCAATCAATGAAACTTCAAGAGGATTTGTCTTAGAAGAGAATATTGATATAATCCTTGGTTCATAGGAGATTATATGGCTATTCAGAGAATAAATCAAGTTGAATCAGGCTTAGCTAAGTTATTAGAGCAGTTTAAAGGTAAACCTCACATTGAGGGAATATTAACAACCTACTTACAACAATCTCAAGATACGCAAACAACGTATGAGGAGATGTTAGATGAGAGGTCAATACATACCGCTATTGGTGTTCAATTAGATATGATTGGAGCTTTAGTGGGAGAAGAAAGGTTCGGAAGACCTGATGAGGAATATCGAACAGCTATCTTTGTCCGTATTGCTATAAACTCTAGTAATGGTACTATACCTGATATTAAGCAAATTATCAGTACACTAACGGGACTAACTAATGAGCAGATAAGGGTAGTTGAACACTACCCAGCTGGTATGTACATCTACTTGGATACTGAAACAATATATAGTGATTTGCCCGATACAGTTAGTAAACTGTTACCTGTAGCAGTTAACTTGGGTTATATTGGGTACGGGACAGATGATTTAGCTCTAGTCCCTTATGATACGGAGTATGCAGAGGTTCCTCTAATTACCAATATAAATGACAATATTATCACTGATGAGTTAGAGTCGTTACTGGTCAGGAAAGTAACACAAGCTGAGTTTTATGAAAGAGCTTTCTTATCTGAAACTGGAGAATCAACTTACGGCATCTGCACAGAGAACCTTTAAGGAGATACAATGCCAAAACCAACAGAAAAACCTTACTGGGCTACCAGTAGTGTAAATGACCCTCTTACAGGTGCTCCTAACAAGGAACAACCTTCAGGGGAATTTCAGACAGACGGTTTAAATCGTAGAGAGCCTTTATTAAGGTCACACTTAAACTGGATGTTTGATAATATTTCTAAATGGATTGATTATTTAGAAACAACAATATCAACAATTGTCCTAGATAAGACTATTTATGTGGCTACAACAGGTAATGATACAACAGGGGATGGTACTATTGGTGCTCCCTATGCTACCCCTCATGCTGCCCTAGCTTCATTGGATGGTGTACCTATCGCAGGTGGCACTACAGTTACAATATTTATTGCAGCAGGTTTGTATAATCTTACTACTCCAATAGTTGTTAATCATCCTTATGGTGAACGTATCCATATAACTGGGGATACAATGACTGGTAATATGCCTTTTGGTGTCCCAATCGCCAACTGGTCTAACAGGAACAGTCCAATTGTCCCAGCAAGAGGAATAGATGAATTCTATAACTCAGCAGGTACATTGCCAGTAAATGCCGCAGCGGTAACTAGAGAGGCAGCTATTCAATCTGACTTAACTAATAACAGAGCTTTACTGAATACACGTTTTGGTACAAGATTACAGTTTACTGGTTCCAGTGGGTTACAAGTACAAGGTAATAACTCTCTGGGCTTATTTAATAATATTATGTTAGAAGGTGACTGGGATGGTACTAATGTAGGGGACCCAGAATCATTCTACGGTATTGACTCAGGTGAATCTACTACAGCAGCAATTGGTACGCCTCTAAACGTATCTGGCGGTACTGTCTACGTGGGTGACAATGTTGCAGTTATTGGCTTCAGAGGTGATGGATTACGTGCTCGATACGGTGGTATGATTGCATGTAATGAAGGTATGGCTTCTGTAAATAACTTGGATAAGGGTTTCAATGCTTCTTATTTTGGTGGTATTGTTGCTAACCGCTCTACTGCTCAAGGTAATGGTGCTCAGGGATATTTAGCTATATCAACAGGATTCCTAAGAGCAGAGGAAGCAGTCAGTTCAGGTAATTACAACCAAGGCTTCCAAGCTTCAACAGGTGCTTCAATTCGTATAAAGGGTGCCCAAACCTACGGTAATAGGACAAATGGTGTATTACTTTCAATCAATAGTAGTGCTAGTATGGATAATGTTATTACAAAAGGTAATGGAACAGAAGGATTAAGATTAGTCATAGGTAGTGCTTGTGACGCTGATAATGTTGATTCTAGTGATAACGGTTCAGATGGTATTGGTGTGCTGGGTAGTACTTTTAGTGGAAAGAACTTAGTTTGTGATAATAATGCAGCGAATGGATTAGATGTTGAAGATAATTCATCTGCAACAATTACTAATTCAGACTTCAGCGGTAACTCAGGTGACGATATTTTTGCTAGACGTAATAGCTCAGTTAACGCAGGAGCTGGAACAATAGCTTCTGGTGGTAGCGTAAGTGCATACTACAACAGTTACATATCAATAGCTAATATTGGTGGTGTTACATATTCACCGAGTCATGGTAGCGTAGGTAACAACGAAGCTCTAATTAGTTCGTAAGGAGAATATTAAATGGCTGGTGTACAGTTAAAAGACTTAGATGAAGCGTTGTCTTCAGGGGATGATGATTTACTTCACATTCAAACTGAAGGTAGCTTTGTTGACCAAAGTATAAAGAAATCAGTATTCCTTGCGAGTTTTCTTGCGGAATTTGAGCAATTAAAACAAGATATTGCCGACAGTTTAAATGCGATTGCTATCCCCCAAACAGGGGGTGGTACTCTAACTGAGGGCAGAATTAATGAGATTCAGGACAGTCTGGGGTATTTCTTACCCAAGGCTGATTCTGTTCCCGCAAATACCACTATTACTATCTTAATAACAGATAAATTTGCAGCTGAGGCACCAACTATTTTTGCTAATACTGTTATTCCTGATACAATTAAGGATGAATTGAATACATATTCAGGTATTTTGTTCGACGCAGGGGCAGTAAGTATTACATTAATTTCAGATGGTGTTAGTGAGTGGAGGTTTTAAGTGACAATTTTAAAATTAGGTAATAAAATAGGGAGTGGTAACATTCCACTTAACGGAGTACAATACATTGCATCTGACGAATCTGACATTACTTTAGGTGGTGATAGATTCCTTAAAGCAGGTTTTGTAGAGACAGATACGGTTGGCTTAGATGCTTCTGTAATTAAGAATGGCATTTATTTCACAAGTGATATTAAATCTCCTATTGCAGCTTCAGGTAATCCAGAAACTATCGTATCAGACAATGGAGATGTTATTTCTTACTCTTCAAGTCAAATTCAATATTCAACTGATGGAGGTAACAACTGGAGTGTGGCAACCATCACTATTCCTGCTGCCTACGATATCCAGTCAATTGAGACAGACCACAATGGTAATTGGGTCGCTGCACTAGGAAGGGGTAACGTTGGATATGCACCTGCTTATCGTAGGTCTATTGATGGTGGTGCTACTTGGACCACTTTGAGTGTAACTGGTGTAACTGGAGACTCAAATGACCATGAAGTTATGTACTCAAGAGAGACAGGTGAGTGGTGTATTGTACAAATAGCTACGGTGAATACTAGTACCACATTTGCACATTTTTCTACTGACTTAGTTACTTGGGTTAATCAAGGATTGAGTGTAAGACTAAATAGCATAGGAAGGTACTTACCTCCTACAGAAAGTAATGCGACTTGGTATTTCAAAGGTAATGATAACAGCGGTACTGGAAATGGGTTTTTACGTTGGATAAAGAATGCCACTGGTGGATTAACCACAGGTACAGTGAACTTCAGTTCTCCTACTTATGATTACCCTAATGAATTTATTAGTTCTCCTATTTTATACTTCAAACAGGGTAGTTTGTTTATTGGAAGTGGAACTGGAGTGGATGAAGTAAGGATTTACCGTTTCCCAGCAGAGCCTACAAACGGAGATTCTCTAGATGCGGGTAGATTTTACCCTAAAACCCAGTATCCTAACTTAGAAGCTGGAAGTGTAGCTGAACAACCTGTTGTAACTTTCGATGGAAAAGCTTATTTAAGTAGTTGGTACACACCTGATGGTTATGAATTTTTACCGTTAGGAGGGGAAAATCTAGATAAGTATAGAGTAGCTAATGGTAAACTTTATGCACAAGGTGTAACAACAGATACACATGTTTCATCTATACCTGTAGCTGGTTCGGTTGTTCCTCACTCTCAAGGTGGGGCATCTCAATATGTTAAAATATCAGAAGGAGTTTAACAATGGCTGTTGTTTCAGTAGCAAATAGACCTAATGGATTAATATCTAAGTCAAAAGTAGAAGTGGAGAATATTATAATTAGCTCTGCTTCTTCTCAGTTAGTTGGAGATATTTGGTGGATTCCTCTAGGAGAAGAGGTTACTATCACGGCAGATGTTAATTTACCTGATGGTTCTCTTATGGTTATGGTAGAGAAAGTCTTGAATGGTGTTGAACCTAAAGATGATTTCAGAACCATAGCTACTATACTTAATGGAGTAATGACTTTGAAATTTGCTTTCGGAGAGTCTGGAAACTTTAAGTTCAGGAAGGAGCGTCTAAACTTAGGACTAGATAATATTAGTGCTGAATTCCATCTTAACTTTAAGGATGTTGAATTCGACGTATACGTTTAAATAAATAAAGCCCAAGGAATTATTATCCAAGGGCTTTTATTTTATCTACATCTCAATGAAACCTAAGTCAGGCTCTTGCCAATTAATATTCTTAAGGAACTTACCTTTAGGGAAGAAATTACCTTTTGAGTCAGATTGGTCTTTTGCAGACTTAACTGCCCACAAACTGTCCCCTACCTTAACAACAGAACATTCCAAACCGAGTTCATTGTATTTTAATACAGTACCGTTTACTTCGGCTTCCGTATTACAAATCTTACTCATATTGGCACGATTAACTTCCTGTAAGGCTTTATCGCAATCGATATTCATTACGTAACCCATTCCATAGGTAACAACAAGAATGTCTGCCACAGCGTCCTTCATGCCTTCCCAATCACCCTCTAGAATAGCTGTCTGTAATTCATCAACTTCTTCCTCAATAAGTTTAAGTTGTAACCTCAATTTATCCTGTTCTTCTTTAGATTTCAAATCAGCTAACTCATCTAACTTTTCACGTTGAAAAAGTTGATTAAATTTATTTACTAATTGAAAATTTGATTTTTGCATTTTGTTCTCCTCATTTACAAAATATTGTGAATTTATATTTGGTTATGTCTTTCCAAGCTTTTGAAAACCTCACCTTAAAAGATGCTTCATCTCCTTCGTGATAGGTCCTTAAGCAATCCTCAACATAATCTTTGAAATTATCCTCTAAGCAACGACTAGAGTTCCAACTCCAATTCCAAGCACTAATTTCAGAATCCCACTCAGATTTAAACTTCTTACCTGCTCTTGCGTCAAGTATATGACCAATCTCATGGAATAAAGCCCAAACTGCCTTTATCCTCTCGTAGGACTTAGGTATTAGAATGATATCACCCTCTTCAGTTATATAAGATTGAGCATAGGTATCCGATGTTTCCTTAATATCAATATTGGTAACTAAACTCAAATGACGATATAATTCACTCACACTAGTCCTCCTCTACAACCTCAAACCTACTTAATCCATACAAGAAAATTTTATCTCCAATAATTACTTTGAAATATTTCTTACCTTGCCATTTATACTTTTCACGAGCGAGGTAGATTTTACCTACCTCTAATCCTCCCGTTGGTGACTCTTCAACGCACCTTAATGTAATCATTTTAGTCTCCTTCGCAAACCTCAGGACTCTGACCTTCACTTTGTTCGTCATCGGCACCCACTGTAAGTTTACCACGTAAAACACCATGATGTTTATAATTAACTAAGTGGAAATCTTTTGCAGTGTACCCTAACAACTCATCTAATGATGTAAATCTAGGGAACTTAAAAGATGGAAGTTCCAATGGTTCACGGTCCAATACGGTTTGCACTTGTTCCAAGTGTTGTTCGTAGATATGAGTATCACCTAAGTCACCAATCAAGTATCGTGGTTGACAACCAGTTAGTTTCGCAAGGAATACCAACAACGCACCGTATGACGCAATGTTAAATGGTAAACCTAAGAACGAATCAACACTACGTTGATACCATTTTAAATCCAGATACTTGTATCCATGTTCATCAATGTCAACATAACACTGGAAGAACATATGACAACTTGGTAATGCAATCTCATGAATCACATTAGGGTTCCAAGCACTGACAACATGATAGCGCGATTCAGGGTTATTTGTCAAGCCAGAAATTAAACTTTTTATCTGGTCTGTCCCTACAGCATACCTATCACCACCAAAGTTACGCCACTGAGCACCGTAGATAGCTCCGAGTTCTTTGTTACCCTTACCACCATAACGCTCTGCGTCTTGTGTCCAGATAGTCCACTCACCATCTTCAATGTTTGAGTAGTGACGTAATGAATCTAAGTCCGTCTTACCAGCTAAAAACCATAACAGCTCACCAATCACAGCATTGAATTGTAACTTCTTAGTTGTTACTGCTGGGAAACCATGTTGCATGTTGTGCTTAAACTTATAGTCAAACGCTGATACAACATTACCTGAACGTGTCTCACGCATTAAGAATGAACCATCGTCTAGTTTGTTGTGTAGCAATACACTACGTAAAATGTTTTGATAATTGTGCATTAAGTTTCTCCTCTAAATATGGAACGCATCTGTCGATACCTTCTTGTGTTGCTAAGTTGAAAACAGGAACTCCCATTTGCTCAGCTAGCAGAATAGCTGTTCGTGTGCCACCAGTTGGCTCACCATTCCTATTTAATTCGGAATAAGCAATAACAAAATCACTCATCGGTTCGTCCCCTACACCTTTAATCTGGTAGTAGTTACGAGCATGGAGCTTTTGTGCTCCTTGTTTCATATTATTAAACCACGGAATGATATTATTGTCAAGAAGAAAATGCTTAGCTTCTTCAAAACGTGGTTGTGTCGGTATAAGTTTTCTAATACCTTCTGTTGATTCACGGCTACAGAAACCAGCCCAAGGAACGAATAATTGAGCTTTACCTTCTGCCTGTCGGCAACCATATTCAAATGCCTCGTCTGCACCACCAGCTGCACCTGACCTTAGTGTAAAACCATACTTCGCTAAGGTGAAGCCTATTCTTCTCATTATATCTAAGGTATCCTCTGGAGTTTCACGAGAACCAATTCCTGTATAAAACATCATAGCTTCTCTCCTGTACATTGTTCAAAGGTAAAATTAGCTATTTCACTGGCTACTCTAAAGAGTTCGTGTTCATCTCTATTCATGAATCCCATTCCTCTTGGGTTATAGGTGCTTGCATTAATCCCAGCCCTTATCATACGACTCATTAATTGTAAAGTCAACATCTAAGTCCTCAGAGTGTTCACCAGCAAATCGTTGAATGTCGTTAGCGAACTGAACAGAATCTTCTGAATCCTTAATAATAAACGTAACTGTACGAGTACCTTCAAACTTGTCAATTTCATTAACACTGTCAATCGTGTAATACCAATCTGTGAAAGGACTACCAGAACGAGATTGATTGAAAGTGAAGTATTGCTCACCAATCTTAGCGATAAAATGGTTGTATTGGTATTTTCCGTCCTGTATCCAATAATCTTCTTCAATTTCAGTGTACTCAATACCAGCTCTGTCAAGCATTAACTCAACATCTTCATCATCTGATTTTCTAACTAACTCTTCTAATTTTTCTAACATAAGTTACTCCTTATCTTTAAAGTATTCATCTATCTCACGTTGGATGTCCATGTCACACCTACCAGAAGCTAAGTTTAGGATACGCTCAGCCTTTTCAAGCTGTGTTGTAACACTACCACTAATTTTAATAATTTCATAAGTATCTTGGTCATCGAACTTAGGTAATTCAAATCTACCATACTTATTTTTAATGATTATCGCTTCACCAATATTGCATTTATTCAATAGTGATTGTAACTCTATTGCCCTTTGAAACCATCTAGAATTTATAGTTGACCAAGCATTTTTAGCATGAGCGGGTTTCTTCCAACTTGTTTTACCAGAAGGGGCTGTAAAAACAGCCTTTGTTTCCTTATGTCTGATAATATAGACATCAAATTCTTTTAATTTACTCATGACGTTCCAGTCTCTCTACTAATTCCATAACCTCTTGTTCTAATTGTTCAAGAGTACCATCGTTAACTATTTCATAATCAGCACCAACACCTGTACCAGCTTCACTTGCATGAGCGGCTACACTTACTTGGTTGTCAGGACGCTTAACATCAATCAATACACCATTGTTTGCAAATAACCATTCAGTTTCATTTTTAAAACGAACATCTGTGATAATTACATTCTCAGTTGGTGCAATATCGGTCCAGAATGAATCAGCTACGCACTCACGCATCATTTCAGTACCGAATAATTGATAAACTTCACGAGGACTTACATGTAATAGTAATCCACCTTGTGTGTATCCATCTAAGTTCATTGATTTGACAACACGTTTATTATCAAAAGCCCACGCTTCAAACACTGCATTAATCTGACAACCTGTATTGTAGCACTGTAAGATTGTGTTTAAGTTTTCATGCTTACGGTAGAAGTTACCAACAACCTCAGTCCACTGGTCTTTGCTAGGTAAGAATGTCGGTAAGACAATCTCTTTCAATGCACCATCTTCATGACGTTCATCCCAACCAAACAACTCATTGATGGATTGCTTGATTGGAGAGGCAAACGCATAAGATTCAATAATATGGTTTGACTGTAAACCTTCTAACAACATGGCTGCAACAGTATCTTTACCGCTGCGAGCACCCGTACTACTTTGAATGCCGATTAACATTATAAAATCTCCTTAAATCTGTCTCTAACTACCTCATCAGATGCCATCTTAGCATGTTTTCCAAACGCTGTCCAGCTATCACCTAAAACTTTCTTCAATGTGCGGTCATCATCTAAACGGTTGAATACATCTTTGTTGTAGTCTTCCATTGCATCTTGGAAAACCAATCCTGCAATTTTCGCAAAATCCTTCCAAACAATTTCACCATGTTTGCTAATTGTAGCATCAACACGATTAGCAGTAAAGTAACGACTAAAGTTCTCAAGGACAGCTGTTTCATCATCGTTCAACTTAACAGACTTCTTCACAGTTTTAGCTTTCCTAGCTACTTCTGAGAATTTACTGTTTTTACTTTTAATAAGTAAACGAGTACCTTTGAAGTCTTTTTCATCTAAATATGGACGAATAACTAAACCTTCAGCAATACCACCTTCTACCTTCTCTAAACCTAAATCCTCTGGGACATAAGAGTCAAACTCATTGTTAACCTCTAACATTTCTTGGAAGTCACCATAAGCTACAACAGGGGCTAAAGGTAATCGACTAACCTTACATAAATTCTCCACCTCCATGAAGGGAAGAAAACTACCATTCACTTTAATGTCAAAAGCCATAAACTCATTATCTGGATGGTATTGCATACCACCCTGAACTGTTTTGGCATTTGGTTCTTTTTGACCTTTATAATTACCACCAAAGATTTCACCAAACACAACGATAGTATCACCCTTATCAATAAGTTTGTATTCTTCCAATACTTTGTAAATCATCTCAATACTTGGGCGGTATTTTAAGATACTACCACAATTAAAGAAGTTCTCATCACAAAATGAAGAGCGTTTAGCTTGTTTATGCTCAGTTCCATCAAAGTGGAATGAAAAATTTGCACCGTGTACTTTTTCTTGTGCTACCCACTCACCCTTATCTAAACCATTCATAATAATTGCATTAATGAACTTCTCTTGGTAATGGTTTGTTAGGCTACTGTATTTCTCAAATTTATCCATTCTTTCCTCCTTAAAAATCTCTTATTTCACGTTGAAGAGTTTCCGTAGTTATATTGCTTATCTTTATTTCACTTGTATCTTCTACCACTGCCACAGGGTCAAAGAAATCAGGGCAAGGGATGTAGATTACAGGTTTACCAATTGAATAAGCATATTCTATTTCATCACTCATACCTTCTGAATCTTTATAATCCTTACCACAAGCTGTCTTCATATCTAGGACAATCAAACCTTCACTTAGTTCAACCATGTGGCGGTCTTGAGCTTTCCAGAACTGATACTCCGCTGGCATCTCATGACGTTTAGCCATCTCATGGCAGTGAGTAATCGGACTGTAAGCGAAGTTACCAGCTTTCAAGAATTCTGCTGTACGCTTCATTGTATACTCATAACGGGCTTGACGTTTAGCTAATGACAACGGACTATCACCTTTTGCATCTAAACTATATAAACTAACTACATAAAACATTACTATCTCCTCATAATTCTAAAATCTTTTCTACCAATCCTTTCTGAATCAATCCACTTAATGATACCAGAATACTACTTGATTGGCAATACTTTCTTCCTGCTTTTATATTCTCTTCGATTAGCTTTTTATTTGTTAATCTTGTTGTTTTAAACATCCAAGAGTTTTCAAGTACAAAACTCTTCAATACTTGAGTATCAAATACATAAACCTTATCCTCAACGACAATCCAATATTCATCTGCTTCTCCTGTTAAAAACCAACTCGGCATTGTATCGTCAGGGTCAAGATGATTTATCAGTGTTGTTTCAAAAGATAAATTCCCTGTTTCCGCTGCTTTGTGTTGGGTCTTAATACTGATAGGTACTTTACCTTTTTGTCTTATTTCCCAAGCATCAATATCTCGTTTAATATTATCCTCTTTACTAGAGGGTGTCAAGAAAAAATGCTTAATAACTTTATCTTCTGACTCTATGCCTTTTAAGTATGCTGTTTTCATAAAACCTCCAACTCCATTAATCTCTTAACGTTTGAAATCATTATCTGTTTACTCCAGTGAGTTTGGTGATTAACAAAATCATCCTTTGACTCTTTCATCTTCACTGTATTCATCTTCTCTTTCCTCCAAATAAAAAAACTCCCAATAGTATAAAACTAAAGGGAGTATTTGTCAACAACAAATTTTATTTATGCGTGGCAACTCACGCACTCTCCTTTACTGGCTTTAACACCAGATTCACTACGTTGGTAGTAGAGAGCTATAAGGTTAGGGTCTTCCATAAACACTGATAACACATGACTAATCCACTCCTCTGTCTCCTTGGAATCAAAGAACGTATTCAATGATTGCCCTTGACAGATATCAGGTTGCCTTTGTGAAGCAGCTTGCAATATGGTTAATTGATTAATTTCAAACGCTGTTTTGAATACCTCTTTTTCATGGTCTGACATCCAATCAACATGTTGACAAGAGCCAACATTATCTTCAATATCCTTCAACGTTTCTTTGTTATACACACCACGTTCCTTCATCAACTTCAAAAACACAGGATTGATACGCCTAACAGTACCACCAGCCATTGACTGAGAATATACATTCATCACGTAGGGTTCAATACCTTGGCTAACACCACCAACCAATAATGAGGTTGACATTGTTGGAGCTACTGCAATACGATGCGTATTACGAACGCCATAACCAACGCACCACTCTGGTTCACCAAGTAATTGAGCCATATCCTGTGAAGCTCTTAAGCTCTCCTTATTTAATGTACGGAATACTTTACCATTCCACATCATTGCATCAAAAGATTCGAAAGGAATCATATTGTTTTGCAAATAGGAGTGATAACCCAATACCCCTAAACCAATAGCTCTACCTTTCTCGGTGAAACGAATAGCCTTTTCCATACCTCGTTCACCTTTCATTGTTGTTAAGAAGTGCTCAACAACACAATCAAGAAATACAGTAGCTACATAAACCGCATCCGTATCTTTCCATTCATCCCAATGCTCCAAGTTCATACTTGAAAGTACACAGGTAAATGTGTGGTCAGGGTCAGAATGTAACATAATCTCCGAACATAAGTTAGAAGCCTTAATATCTAAACCGTGGTCTTTATACATTTGTGGACGTTGTTCATTGGCTACCCATTCTTTCATCATGTACCCACGACCGATTGTAGCCCTAATATAACAGATACGTTGCCAAATTGCAAGTTCTGCCTCTCCACCTGCCTTTAATCGTTCATAAAATCCATCATTGAATATCCAACCGATATTACAGTCATCTGGGTTATGAAATAGGTGGTCAGCCACTTCATAGAAGTCCTTATGTGAAGCTGGAATGTATAATCCAATACTGCCTCGTCTATTACCACCTTGTGATACGTTCTGAGCCATCTGGATGTAGTCTTTAACAACTGGTAATAACCCAGAAGCTGTGCCGCCACCAGAAATAGGTGCTCCACGTTCACGAATATCCCCTAAGTAAACTGACGTACCGAAAGCATTCTTAGATAATACAGCTTGTTCCTTAAGTACATCATAGAAGTCATAGATACTGTCATCTACATAAGCACCTGCACATGATACAGAGCAACCACCATTAGGTTTACCCATATTACTTAATACTGGAGTAGCAGGACTTAAGTAGCCTTTCCACATAACTTCGAAGAAACGTTTCTCCCACTCCTCTGGGTTAGGCATGTACTGTGCTGCTGTTTTAGCCACAGCTGTGTAACGTTCTAGTCCAGTTTCACCCTCAGCTAAATACTTAGCTTTGAAAAGTTGGTAGCCCGCAGTTGTGTACCACATTGGTAATAAGCCTTGCTGTTGCTGTAACTTACGTTCTGCACTCATTTCATCGTAAATACTTTGTTCTTCTTTTTCCATTACTTCTCCACTCCAAATGTAAACTTATTCTCGTTGTAACCACGAACATATTCGAATGTCCCCGCATTAAAGAAGTCATTCAGCTTGTAAGCATTAATGTCATCATAGAACCAATCTGAAATAGGATTATAATCTGGATTAAATATAGCTGTTAATCCTAAGTTTTGTAAAACCAAATCAAGGCGATGCTGAATGAAGTTCATCATTTGTTTTGCCGTTATACCTCGAATAGTACCTTTAGCAAAAATCTTCTCAATGATGAGACACTCATGTTCGTAAATCTTACGAGCACATTCATATAACTTGTCTTCAACTGCCCTAACCTCTTCTACAGTCATGTATCCACTCTCTAAGCACTCTTTCTTGGCAAGATGGAAACATGTACTACCAAACTCTGAATGTAGATTCTCGTCCTTTACAGAGGCTGTGATACCTGTACAAGTATTCTTCATATAGTCCTTACCATTCACTTGGAAGTGACGTAAGAAACTAAAGTTAGAATAAAGGATAGCTCCCTCTGTCATACTGAACACACCAATACTGACTAGTGGGTTCTTATGTGTAACATACTCTTCAATGAACTCAATACGTTCACTTAAAGCAGGGTCTTCCTTATATGCTTCATAGTGTGCATCTGTGTTCATCATTAAGGCTTCGTCAACCTTAGCATAGAACGGAGCATGTACACCTAGCTCGACATAACCATATAAACTAGCAATACGTTCAAACTCTGGACGAGGAAATATTTTACGGAATCTTCCATTCCAATACTCACCTCCAACAATAAGTTCATACATTGTAAATAACTTCAACACTTCACGAACACCGTGAGATTCCGCATCTGTCATATTTACAAGTAAATCCTGAACATCTTTTTCTACTTCAATCTCTGAGGCAGTCCATAGAATCTTTTGCTGTTGTGCTTCAAACTTGTCGAACAAATCAGGGTAATCAAATGTATATGTGCTTTTACGTTTAAAGATGTTAGGCTTCTTATGCCCTCGCTTAAGGAAAGCTGTTAGTGAGGGATTATCACAATCTAAACTCATTATTTAATCTCCTGCATGATTTTGGCAGCACCTACAATATTCTCACCATTACTAATTAAGGTAGGTAAACCTCGAACATTATACTTCTGCATAAGTTCTTCACCAGATTCCGTATCTACGTTGACAACCTCTACATCACGAGTATTATTATCTAAAAATTGCTTGATTGGCTTACATTGGGTACACCAATCGGCTGTGAAAAGTATCATAATCTCTCCTAAATTCTTTTTAAATGGTATTCACTACTAGTTGATGAAGTATTAGGCATCATCACTTCCTGAGCTTCAGTTGCAAATTTACTGTTGCGTTTTGTTGCATGTCCCGATTCTAACCAGCTCTTATCGTCACGCTCAGTACCTTCATAACGTATTCCTTTATAAATCTCACCTCTTAGATTACGATGTATGCAGTCATTTTCTTCGTAATAGTGGTTTGTATTTAGTCCCATACTCCACAGTGCTGATTTTAATCTACGCTCATCCATCAGGAAGTTCTTGGCATCTTCCCCTGCTAAAGTTAATGCATCCTCAACATCACTTCGACTTAAAATATAATTCATATTATCCTCCACTAAGAAGGGGCTAAAGCCCCAATCTTATACTACATTCATTTTTAATGACTTACGCTTTTCTTTCGTAAGAACATTAACTCGGTCACGTTTTTCTGTACCACAATCTACACACTTAAACTTGGTGAACTTACTTAAGTTAGTGTAAGCATAACCAGTTGGTTCCCACTGCGTACAACCACAAAAACAATGGTTTTCATTATCGTCATAATACATATCTAAGTTAGGTAATGCATTTGACCAAGGAGCTAGGATAAACGCTAACTCTTCGAGAGATAATACATCATACTTATTGTATTCTTCCATCTCTTCCCAAGCATCGATATTACCCAGTTGACACTGTTTCCATAAATTATAGCCATAATACTTACCGTGGTCAAGCTTTTTATACTTCTTACAGAATCTATCTGTCATATATTCAAGCTTGTTACTAGTGAAAGCAAAATGCTTCTTAGCAATCTCTAAAGTATCAATATGTTTGTAACTTGAAGGAGGTTGCATACCTGCATCCAAGAATCTAGCATTTAACTTCTTCACATCAAAACGTTTACCATTCTGAGTAATTACGATATCAGCTTCATCCAATAATTTCCAAATGGACTCTAAGATTTCACTATCATCTGCTATGCTTAAAAGAGACTCAGCACTTCCATCGAATTGCTCACGAATATCTTCATACATAACTTCATTCTCACCAACCCACTTAGCCGCCCAAGACATAACATACCAATCTCTAACAATTTGATTTAGACCGATATTAGCCTTGAATAATTGCCAAACTGCCCCAAGGATAGGAGCTGTTTCAATATCAAAAACTAAGATTCTTGCCCCTTGTTTCTTGGGTTTATTTCCATAACGTTTTTTGATGCGCCTCACCGTGGACTCTTTTGTCTTAACACCAAAAACTTGATAACTGATTTGATAATTATTATAACCTTGTTCATCCAACTGTAGGATTCTATCTATGGTACTTTTAGTATGTGCCATTACATCTGTCCCTCCTTCAAGAGTTTTCTTATTAAATCTTTACGCTTAGTAAGATTACTTACTTCCTTACCTTCATATCCAAATTCTAGCAGGTCTTTCTTTTGTTTGTCAACCTTATTCTTCTTAAAGTAGGCAATTAATTCTTTCTCTACTTTAGCTTCTTCGAGGGTTAATCCCTGTCTTTCCGCAAGAGTTTTAATCTCGTGGCAAGGTTTACAAAGTATTTGTAAGTCATCTAAACTAACATTCAGTACACTATTGGCATAACCACTGATGTCATCTAAACCTGTCAGCTTGTGTTCACCTTTAATGTGGTCAACTTGTATATTCTTTAATGGGTATAGTGTATCACAATGTTCACAAGGCATCAACCATTTTGTTCGTGTCTTCTCTCTGTTATCAGGTACTTTTGCAAGCTCCAACTTCAACAGTTTAACAGGACTCCTCATCCAAGCCTTACGAATAGCAGAGCGCACAATAGTACACATCTGCCTTTCCGTTAAGGTTCCTCCCTCACCAATAGAGGCGGTAAGGGACTTTATCTTAGATTTCTGAGCCTTTAATTCCTTTTGTGTAGGTTTAGGCATCTATAATCTCCAACTTCTTAAGTGTATCGCTTATCTTATATTGGTGACCTTCGAACGCTTGCATACGTAATAAGATAGAGTTTTCATCCATCATGTCGAGATATGTTCTCTGGCTTTTATTTCCTTCCCAGCATTCAAACTCGAACGGCTCAATCCCGTAGAAGGACTGATAAGCCTCATGAACCCTTTCTGCCATCTCTTTGACAGTTTCCGAACCATCCAAGAGTTTCTCTGCGGTTGGCATTCCAATCCCTCTTGTTTTTCTAAGTTCATACTTAGTCCTTATCTCCTCTGTAAGTTCAGGTAGTCCCACAATACAATCAGTCTTATCTCCTGCCAACATCTGACAAAAGAAATGCTTACCCGCTTCAAACTCCGTATTATAAACACAAGTCATTTCTTCTTTATTGTAGTTAAGAACCCAACCCTCAAGTTGGTATAAGTCCTTATCTACGAAAGCTAGTACATAAGGATTACGACCAGTCTTCTTAGCCTGTTGTAAACCTGCAAAAGAATACCAACCAACTACATCATCAGCCTCAATTCCGTCCTTCTGTATTATTTTATCCGAGTACTTATTTAAAAGCCAACTTTTAACCTCATTAAACCGTAGGGGTTTTTCAGGTCTATCTCCCTTATACTTGGTAATCTTAGCTATGTCGTCACGGAAGTTACCCTTACCTCCAACTAGAATCTTGTAATCCTTAACCCAAGGGAGTTTGGTTATTGCCTCTAGCATGTTCTTCAATCGACCAAAAGCTACAAAATCTTCATCAGTAATACGAGAGTGGGTTGTGATTTCAAAGTCATCAGCTGAGATTAGAGGCTTACCTGTATCAGCTCTCTTTTCATTCTGGGTCCCAATCCAACCCTTATCTTTGGCTCTACCTCTACCGTAGAAGGTAGTTACATTTTTAAACTCTTGTTCCCATCCAGTTTGCTTGTGCTTTACCATAATATAGGACTCTTGTACAGCCAAAGCAGCTTTAACCAAAGGTGTATCGAAATCAATAATTACTGTCTTTTGATTATGTTTAGCTGGTATATCCAATTCTGCATTATACATAATTTCTCCTAATCTTAATGACAGGAAAGCCCAACACTCAAAAGAATGCTGGGCTTCTATTTAGTGTTATGAAGCATTTAAAGCTTCACCGTTCTTACTGTGCCACTTAGTATGACAGGCTTGACATAACCATCTTACTTCGAGAGGTTTAGAGTAGTCATCGTGGTGAGCTACAACATGGAAATCTGAACCGCAACTTTCACATTCAGTTTTCTTGTCTAATCTCTTATCGCGGATTGCATTATTAACAGTATTGTGAGCTTTATATTTGTTAGGGTACTTTTCACGATACTCTTTAGTATACTCATATCCTTGTCTGTTACCACGCTTTCTATCGTACTCTCTGATTCTCTCTATGTTTTCTTCTCTGTGATTAGCTATTCGACCTTTGACACAATCTTTGCACTTGTTCAAATGTCCATCTGCCATACCTTTATGCTTGTAGAAAGATGACAGGGGTAATTCCCTGCCACAGTCCTTACAAACCTTGTTACACACAGTGAATCCAAGCATTATTATACTGCAAGCCGACAGGGGCAAACGGTATATCATCATCGAAATCAATCGTTGGCTCTTGAGGGTTTACCTTAGGCTCTTGCTTAGGTTGTTGCTTTTGAGCTTGTTTAGCTGGAGCTTTACTCTCGCCACCCTTAACAATCGACATGGCTACATCTCTAACTGCATTTGATGCACCGTTGAGTGCATACTGCTCAATAACCTCTAAATCATCTGTACCAGCGTTGCGGGAAGCGCTCAATACTGCACGACCTGCCGTAACATCTACATCAAATACAGACGCATCAGGATTTGCCTCTTTAACAGCTTGTGCAACACGCTTAGTAATCTCATCAAACTTCTTGGCAACGTCCTCATAAATGTTTGCATCCGCGAATGCTGAATCACCTAGATAATTCTCTGTACAATTTTGTAAGTGACCTACCTTGACACCTGTGTTATCAAACTTCTTACCGCCACCTGAATTACCACCAGATTGTGGAGAAGCTGCCGCTACCTTTTGTACAACTATTTGTGAACGTTTAACGTTGTACCACTCACCATTTTGTTCAAACTGGAACTTAATCTCTGCACCTTTGGTAACCTCAACCCAATTACCATTAGAATCTTTAGCTGTTAACTTATCACCTTTGATAGCTCCTGCTGCAAAGAATAAACCCTTTTCCTTATCTGCTGGGTTCTTAACACCTTGTATGGTGAAAGAGGCTCGGTGAGTATTACCGTATTGGTCTTCTCCTCCTTTAATTTCTTTGATACCTACGTATCCTACAGTACCAATACAACTACCGAAATCAAAATCAATTTTTGCTTGTGACATAAAGTGTCTCCTATATATATTTAAATTATGTTATAGAACTGGATGGGCTATAACTCCCACATTGCTCAGTATGAGCTTTCTCTTACTCAGAGAGTGAACCTATTATACCAAAATAACTTAATGTTGTCAAGTATTATTTAGTATTATTTAGTGTCTAGATTCTGCTAAACTGCCATAACTACCCACTAGGGACTTGAGAGAGTATTATAGATTAATTATCCCAAAGGGTCAAGAGAATTTTTAAATTAATTATTACTTGACTTTTTGATTAAGTTATGTTATAATATTAATATGGTTAAGTATTTAATCATTCAGAATTATAATGTATTTCAATAAAGTAAGGTCATATCATGGCAGAAACAAAACAAGATATTCACATAGAGAAGGGTGTTTGGACTTCCTTAAACACTGCTGGAGGAGTTGCCATTGGCACTGCTTTTTCTGTTCTAAATAAGGGTAGTACTGAGGTATTACTTGCAGAAAAATCCACACAACCTACAGATTCAGAAAGGTTGGGTATCCCGCTCACTACTATGAACTCTCCCTATGCTAACGTAGAGATTTTATCAGGGAGCTTAGAGGTCTGGGCAAAAGCCGTTAAATCTAGCTCAGTTTTAAACATCAGTTAAGGAAAAACACTATGCCAATTGTTTTTAATCCTCCCTCTGAAGGAGGGGGCGGTGGAGGTAGTGGTGGAATTAAAAATGGTATAGCCGATTATAATGACACAACAACTGCTATAACACCAATAATACTTGTTGCTAACACTTGGACAACAGTTACAAATGATGGCGCTGGGGCGTTTACAAACTTATCAGACTTACCCCTTGGCGTAACAAATCTAATGGACACATCAACAGGAGCTTTTGACTTTTCTGAGTTAGACCTTGGGGACAACTGTTTTATTAGAAATGATTTCACTGTTACACCTAACACAAACAATGCTTTATTAGAGCTTAGATATGTGCTTGGTACGGGTGGTGGAATTTATACACTTGAAACAATTATTGGTAGACTTGACAGTGGGAGTGGTCAAGGCTATAGGTTTAGTTTAACCCCTCAAATGATTTATATGGGTGATACCAACACTAAAGATAATCCAATACAATTACAACTCAAACTGTCAACAAACGGAACAGTTGTTAACGCTGGTTCATCGATTGGTGTGGTTAAGAGGTAAATAAAAATGATTAAACTATATAGAGATGATGAAGCCAAAAGTATCTTTATTCAGGATAATAATGGTGCACAGTTCCCTAATTCCCTTCAAGCAATCAAAAACTCAGACGACACTATAGCAGTACAAGACTTAGCCAGAGACATAGAAATAGTAAGTTCTGCACCATATGCAGAGTTCGTCAACCAAAATAGTATACCATATGGTATAGATGCAGAAACCACAGTTAACGCTTTAAACGCAGAGTTCTCAGCTAGTGGTACAGCTACAGGTGAAGCACCTACTATAACGAGTAGTCTTACACCAAGTTTAGTAGCAGGTCAGACATTAAACTATGAACTTACAGCTACATACGGTGTAGGTTATGAATGGGACTTATCGAATGTCGCAGGTATAGCTACAGTAGATGGTAATAATAGAAAAATTATTGGTGGAAGTTCGTTAGCAGTAGGTACATACAACATACCTGTAAAGGCTATTAACTACAATGGCGAAGACAGTCAAACTATTGTGCTAACAGTTAGTACACCTCCGTTTGCTAATACCAAGAGTATTAAGTTCTCTAATCAAGACTGGTTAGGTGGAAATGCAAGTCAGGTAGACCACGTACTAGGTAGAACAGGTAATGGGTCAGGTAGTGCAGAAGCTTGGACAATTTCCTTTTGGTACAAAGCCTCGTCAGATAACCAAGGTCAAACTATTATATACTTCGGTGATAATGATACGACTAATGGTGGTTATATTGAACTTAGGCAGACTAACCAAAATGGACAAAAGCGTTTAAGATTGCGTTACGGAAGTAGTAATAACTACTTACAAATGAGTACAGTAGGTGGCAGTTTAACACCTGAAACTTGGCAACATGTAGTTGTTACTTACGACGGTGGTACAACTGGTTCAAGTTCAGGTAGTCTGTCAAGTTACTATAGTAGGTTTAAGATTTATATAGACAACAGTTTACAAACCACATCTAATACTCACAACAACTACGGTTGGAGTGGTGGAATAGACCCAGACAATTGGCGTGTGGGTAGGTTTGCCTCTGGGGGACATATGAGGCAAGCTTACGTAGATGAATTGGCTTTATTTGATAGTGACCAAAGTGCAAACGTATCGGACTTATATAACAGTGGTACACCGTTTGACTTGTCTACACTAGGTACACAGCCTAAACATTGGTGGAGAATGGGGGATGGGGACACCTACCCCAACCTACAAGATAACGGTACAGAGAACAACTGTATTCTTGTTATGTATAACATGACAGCGGCAGATATAGTTTCTGATACTCCATAATAAATAAGGACTAATCAGACAGGGATTGTCATTTAACTTGAGTCGAGAGACTCTAATAACTTGCAAGATACCATAGCTTCCGAAGAAGAGGGAGGTAGTATAATATAAATACCTCCCAAAGTCAAGTACTAATTGTATAGGTCGGGATTAAATTCCCAGTCTACCTGACCAGCTTTATAAACCATTCTTAACCTACGTTTACTATCAGAATATCCTCTTGGTGTACTCATGAGGATACCCTCATTCTTACCTGCAAACTTAATACATCCGTCATCCTCATCGAAGTAGTATTGATTTAAATTACAATCAAACACTTCCACACAATCTGACAAAGACTTATGTAAAGGATTATAGAAAATTATATCTATATCTAAATCATCAACCCTTACACCATGTACCGCTGTTAGATTAGGATTACCTTCTCCTGACGGAGCCTTATCAATTCTCTGGTAATTTTCAATTAAGTCGTAAAAATCTCGAAGTTTCTTTAACTCAATTAGTTCCGTACCATAAACAATAATATCTAAATCTTTCGGTTCAAGGTCATGAACAACATCACGACAATACCCACCAGCAATGCCAAAAGTAATACCTATGTCTTTCAACTGCCCTAGAAAAGAGATAACTTCCTTACTATTAATAATGGCTGCATACCTGTCCAATATTGTAAACCCTTCTGTTACTATCTTGTCTACCATATATTCCTCCTGTAAAATGGAGGGACTGTCCGTTAATGACAATCTCCCCAATTCTTACCTAACATATATTCTCCAGTGATTGGTATTGGACAATTTAAATCAACTGCCGCTTTCTCAAAAGCTTTAACCATCAACTCACCAGCTAAAGTATATCCTACACTGAATACCTCCTTGTTGTTGCCACCTTCGGTGCTGACAATTCTTTTTACAGGTTTTGCTGCCAACACTTTACCAGTTTTCTCCGCTGTAACTTCACGGAAAGCTTTGGCTTCATCTTCTGTATCGAAATCCTTGAAGTGAACTAATTCTTCTGGGATTTGATGCTGGTATTCATCATGGTAGTATATAGTACGAGCCACACCTTTGTCAAGTAATCCTTTCTCCTTTGCACTCTCATGCCAAATAACACCAGCTAAATCACAAAGTAAGGCACCTGTTGACTGAATACGAGCATTTAGTAAGCTGTGCTTAGAGCGTGTGAAAATCTTACGTCCATCAATACCAAGAATCCACTTCTTACCTGTAGATTCCCAATACTTCTCAAGCTTCTCTTTAGCCTTTTTCAATCCAAAGTTTGTATCCCAAAATGCATCAATTACCGCTTGACCTTGGTCACGAGTGATACCCAGCATTGCTGCCACCTTAGGGGCTTGAGCACCATACATAACACCATAGGTTATAGCTTTACCTTCACTACGGCTAACTGTACGTCCAGCCGCCACTGAGTAAGCTTCCGCATTGGTTGTATGAGGGTCACCAGATAAAGATTCAAAATAAACTCCATTATCTTCACCTAAAGTCCATGCTACCCATGCCGCAACAAAACCTTCAAGGTTGGACGCATCAGTACCTATTTGCCAATAACCCTCAGGAACAGTGAATAGTTCACGCATTTCCCTACCTAAAACAACATCTGGGTCATCCTTAGGGATATTAGCTACTACAGTATGTTTACGCCTGTTTGTATTTGTCAAACCAGTATAGGCTGCTGATAGTTTACCATCAATACTTAAACGTGCATTGTTCAACCACCCTGTATCTTTCTTCTCATCCTTAGATTTAATAACTGAGCGTCTGTTACGTAAAGATAACCACTTAACAATCTTAAGTGCCATTTCACCTTTCAACATCTCAAGTGAAGGACATAATTCTCCACGTTCATCCTTAAGTTTTGGAGAGCTTGGTAATCCACGTGCTTTACGTTTCAACTTCTCTACAAGTTTTTCTCCTCCAGTATAGAATGTTTCCTTTTGCTTTTGTGTCTCGAAACCTAACTCATTGAGAATTAAATGACGAAACGGACTATCAATAACATCTTGAATATACTTCCTAACTAAGACTTTAACATCTGCATCTGGACGTTGTTGCTTACGCTCGTCCTTTGTAATGTCTTTAGTTCTCCAGATTGTTGGTCTCCAACCTTCAGAATCAATCAAATATTGTTTGATATCCGCTTGGTTAGATAATCTCATTGGTTCATACAACATACTATCTGGTACAATACCTGAACGCAAATCTTCATAAGCCTTTTTAACTGCCTCTTCTCCACCAAGAATAACTGGCTTCTTAAGTAATTCTAACTGAGAGCGAATAAAATCAGGCATTTCAGCTTCATCTGTTATATCATGTTTAATGCAGTAGTTTTTACCCGCTACACTCAATTCTAACCCACCTTTCTTAAATGCTGTTTTAGGAGGGGGTGTTGTATTCTTAACCTCTTCATCAAACTTATATCCAAGCTTTTCTAGCCATGAGTAACCCGTTGCACTGATATCTCCACCTCCACTAAAAGGTTTCGCAGGGAAGCTAGGCTGTTTACTCTTTGGAAGTAATCTAGGAGGGAGTTGAGGCTCTACATCATTCTCTAACTCCTCCATCATACGGTCTACACGATGCATAAGCTTTTCAGCTTTAACATAATCAAACACCACACCTTGACGTTCCTGTACACGCATCAAATAATCTGATTGCATATTTCTACGTAAAGGTACACTCCAATTAACCCTATATTTAGATTCAACTTTCATCTCTGAAATAAGTGAAGTCCAAGTTGCCTCGTTGATATGAATATCTTCAATACAACGGTTAAGATAAACACGTAAAGGTTGACCCCTCCAATCATCGATAGTAGGTTTCATATTGGAAACCCTATAACCCCAAGATTGTAAACCGTGACCACCCACTGTCTTCATCTTACCGCTTACAGGACAATGAACCTTCACAGGGCAACCATTAGGAACCATACGGTCTGGGTACAATCCCTGAGACATAGATAAAGTATCAAACAACATAACATCACTGCCATTAATATTTTGAGGGAAGAAACTAAACTCTGTCCCTAGTAGTTTATTCATAGCAGGTAAATCAAAACCAAACTGATTATGGCAAGCTATAGCTCTGACAGATTGACTTTGAACCCAAGTGTTGAAATGGTTTATGTTATAAACTTTAATATTTTCATTTCTGAAATTAATACAAAAATCTACAGCATCCTCATACTCTTCGTGGTTTTCATCGATAAAGGCTACCCATTCATCTAGATTGTAGTGCTTAAATACTAAACAGTGAAATTTTGTAATTGCAGGGTACAAATCATCCCCTTCTGTATCATAAATCCACAAATTTTTCATATTTCCTCCTATATTTTATATTAGTATTGTGGTACATCCTCTGTACCTTGTCAACATAATATTTAAATTCCCACCTCAGCTAAATCCGATGCATCCTCCATAATACCTGTAATTGGATTCATACGCATAACGTCTGCTTCTCCTAACAAGCCAAAAGGTCTATTCTTAAGAACAGATAGTCTTGTACGTCCTCGTGTTCTGTCAGGCATAATCTCAAGGTCAATACCTATAACAATCCAAGATAGAGCTTCCAAGCTGGAGGAACCGCGCATATCTTCCTTACTGACAGTAATCCACTCAGGTTGTGGGTCACCACCTTCAGACTCTACCTTAGCCATACGTCTATAAATATCTTTAGCTACGTCACTTGCTGAACGATTCAAGTGAGATATAGCAAAAACACCAACATCATTTGCTGCAACAAAAGCTGCAAGTTCAGTCATCACTAAATCTAACTCAGCTGTTTGATTTGCTCCGCTTCCTTGACCAGATACAACAAGAGTTAAGTGGTCAAGCACAATGTAGTCACACTTACAAACATAAGTTAAGTACTTAATCTTGTTCATCAATTCATCAACCTTCAAGGAACCAAAGTGGTCAAGATAAACAAAACGGTTTGTAATCTCCTTCTCTCCTAAATCGTTGTCATCTATTTCCTCGCCATCAACCCATTCATAGGCTTCCATCAATTTCTCTTTGGTGGCATACTCTTGAGGGTCAAACTTAAAGTGGTTATAGTTAACCTTCAAGTAACGTGCCATCATACGTTGTACAGTCTCCTTGGTTTCTTCTTCCAAGAATATCATACCAACACGTTCCCCTTTACTAATAAGTTCCCCCGTATCTTTAGCTAGTTGTTCTAAAGCTAAATTGAAAGCTATTTCAGATACATAAGTTGACTTACCTGCTCCTGATAAAGACGTTAGTACAATAAGCTCTCGCTTACGTATACCTTTAATTTTCTCCATCAAGTTAGGGAATGTAGGAACATAAACCCCTGAAGGTTTAGCTTCAATAACTGACTCAAACCCTAATGTTCCTGCTGTTACAACTTTTTCTGCAACGAATTTTTCCGTACCAAATGATAATAACTTAGCTAGGTCAACCCATTGGTCATTCTGTAAGTAATCACTTGGGTCTTTGTTGTCACCTTCATACGTTACAGTATGTAAGTTACCTTTCATTAAGACTCCAGCTACATCTTCCATAGCTTCACGACCACGCTTGATACCTTTTAACTTCTCTAGGGGAGTAGCTGAGTCACTATCAAATCCTAATACAATCTTTTCTGCACCATCAAAGAATGCTTCATTGTGTACTGTTGCTTCAACTGCATTAGCTGTACCACAAGATAATCCTACAACACGAGGTGTAATCTTACCTTCAAACTTAGTTCCCTTTAGTGCATCTACCATTGCCTGATAAGATGACAATACATCGAACTCACCTTCTTGGTAATGTATTGCTTTGACTCTACCTTTTGCAGATTCTGCCTGAGGTTGACCAAACAACTTACAAGCTACACCTACATTACCGATGGCTGTAAAATGACCACGGTCATTCTTATCTAAAAGTAAATCTCTACGTTTGTATCCTGATAACTTACCTCGCTTATCGTAATAAGGGAAGTAATATGCAACTGGGGTTCTAGCATCTTGCTGAGATAACTCAACACGTACACCAAAATATTCTAATGTTTCTTTACGTAAACCACGAGCGGGTAGGTCACAAACAGTTGTAATACTATCTACATCAGCTAATCTGATTCGTTTTGTTTGTTCTGGGGCTTCTCTCATTTGCTCTCCTCTCTTGAAATAACCTTCTGCTATTGACATATAAAGTGTCTCCTATTGTCCAAACTTCTTATCTACCCAACGCTTAAGGTAGAAAACTCTTTCAATACTACCTTCATCTCTTCGTTTTGTCAAGTCATTAATGTCGGATTGAACAATCCCTATCACTTCCCCTTCTGAATAGACATCTGCTAAATACACATCATTAAATTCTGAAAAGTAGTCACGTTGCTTTTTTAAGCAATGGCTCTCTTCCATGTTAGCCACAAACAATAAGAAACTAAGTCGGTCCCTTTCATCTTGAGACATTGACTGCAATAGTCCAAGAGTTTGTTCTTCATTGGTTAGTGGAAGATTATCCACCATTAAGATTTTAACTTGTTCTGACATATTCTTCTCCTGTGTTGCCTGAATGATTGTCATTATACATGCTTCCTCTTCAGTGTCAAGCAATAAAGAAAGAAAATTTGATAAAGAAAAAGAAGCAAAAAGAAATTAATAAAAGAAAGAAATAATAAATATTTTAATAGATAATATTTA
>TARA_R100001594_G_scaffold49878_1_pt1 | contig 54037 bp, 63 predicted proteins | sample TARA_R100001594 | Tara Oceans TARA_R100001594 (sample SAMEA2622752) | marine metagenome | biome: marine biome (ENVO:00000447); feature: marine epipelagic mixed layer (ENVO:xxxxxxxxx); material: "saline water (ENVO:00002010), including plankton (ENVO:xxxxxxxx)" | depth 150 m | reverse complement strand
AAGAATTTAGGTATTTCTTCTTTTAAAACAGGATTGGTAGTTTTATTGTATAAATCCCAAAGTTCACCTAGATTCCTTGTTCCCCTTATAGAATCTATTTGAGATTTTAAGATTCCAGAGGCCTCTAATGTTGCTATTAAATTATCATAATTATGCTTTTTATGCCTATGTCCATCATCTAGAAAGTAAATATCTTTTTCTGTTTGAAGTCTTTTTGTTAAGGGATTATCTTGAAATTCATAATCATATACACGCATTCTAGAAGCTACTGAATTAGGCACTTTAGGTCTAGTAACCTGATGAACTATATAATTCTTTAAAATAGCCTCTCTATAAGGATTGTTCATTTTATTTAAGAATACAGAGATATGGTCTCCAGCTAATGATAAATTTCTATCACTAACTGAAGTATACTCATTCATTTCTTTCATTACATCAGTATATTCTCTTTCACTTTTTTCACCTTCCTCAATAGCCATAGATTCAGCATCTTTATTGATTCTTAGCATTTTTCTATATACTTCTACTTGAAAATCTCCAAATCCAGGCTCTGTTAATGCTTCTGCTAATTCTGAAGCCCCTATTTTTTCTATATTATCAATTAAAGGTTTCATTAATTTAGGGTCTTTACTAGCAAGGTATTCTGAAAGCATTTTATTATACCTATCTTCTCCCTTAAAAGACTTCAAATTATAATCTGTGAAAAATTCATTTATAATTTCAGGTGTAACGCCTGGAGAAATAGTCGATAAAGTAGAACCTATTTGCTTTGGCAATCTTTGGTCTTTATTCCCTGATTTTGAAGATACAACCTCTGATAATATAACTCTCAAATCTTTTGAATTAACTTGGAACATATAATCTCTCATAAGTTGTTCTTGTGAGACATCAAAACGCTTTCCTTTGGCATCATAATCCCAAAATTCAAATTTACCATCTTTCATTTTACCAAAAACACCTTTTCTACTTCCATATTGCTTAGCTGATGTGGTAGGTAGCATTTGATGCAACCCTAAAGATTCCATAGCTTTAGATTGTCTAGGGCCCGCATCAAAATGCATATGCTTCCCTAGCAATGCTCCTGGACCATCTTCTGGTGCAGATATAATAAAGTTCTTGTTTTGACCACTTTCATTATCTGAAAAATGCAATCCTGCTTCTTTATTTATAGCTATCAAAACATCATCTCTAATAGGACTTCCCCCATCAAAATGCTCTATATTATCTGTATTTTTCTTAATTTCCCAAGGCTTCTTTCTCAATCCAAAACCTTTAGGAATATCATCATTAGTTTTTAAGATGATAGTATTTAAGTTTCCATCAACAATATCAGGAATGTGTTTTAAATATTCAGGGTCAACAGAATGCCCATTAGTAAACCATACTTGCAATCTTTTATTTAATGATATAGGGTCATTTATAAAGCCTTCTCCAGCTATTTTCTTATAATTAGCAATATTAGGTTTTAATCCATTCATAGATAGATTATAAAATACATTAGAAACCATACCACGATTATATAGCTCATTAGCTTTTAAACTTCCACCTAAAAACTTGCTATATTTCATTCTAAAATCACGCATATCAGTATCTATATGATTTTTATCTAATTTCATAGATTTTATAATAAGGTCTTTATTATTATTTATTTCTTGATTAGTTAAAACCTCAGCTCTAGGATGCCATTTATTGTAAATCATAACCTCACTATCAGCTTTACCTCCAAAGTAATACATTCCCTTGCCAAGCATTTCTTGATGCATATTACCAATTAATTCATTATAAGCTTTTTCAGCAGTTTCTCTGGCTTTTTTCTCTCCTATTTGAAATTTTAAATCATTATATATATTTTCTCTAAATTGTAATAATCCAACTTCTTTATTTACACCATTTCCACCTTTTTGAACTACTCCATCTACTCTAATAATAGGTCTTTGAGATGCATCAGTTATATCTACAGTGTTATTCATCTCTTTTCTATAAACTTCTTCAACATAGAAATTTACCATAGGAATACTTTTTCTATCTCCAGCCATATTCTGAGGACTTTCAGGGTCTAAATGGCTAATTTTAATATCTTTTATATCTTTAAAGGTAAAACTATCATTCTTTCCTTTTGTATAATTAAAGGTAACATATGGAGATGCTACAATCATATTCCTTTCGCCAATTCTTCTCTTTAGATAATTCCTGAAAAAGTTTCTTTCTGGGGCATTTTCATTAGACATATCAAATTTTTCACCATATCTATTTTTCATCCAATCAGAAAGTTCATTTATATCATCATTAAAGTTTTCAGCTTTTTCTAACAATTTTTGATGCAAGTCCTCTATACTGACTTTTTTACGAGCAGCGTCTATACTACCATCTTTACGAATCCAAGAAAAGGAAAGATTATCTTCTGCCCAACTTTTAATACGAGGCATAGCATCTATTTGAATCTGAACTCCAGTATCTTCTCTTTCAGCTATTGTCTCTAAAGCTTTTTCGACTTCTTCTCTAGCTTCCCCTAATTTAGGTTTATGAAGCTTTGCTATTTCATCTTGTAGAAATTTATAAGTTCTTGGCGCTCTTTGCGATAATTGAGACCTCTGAGTATTACCAAAGCCCTCAGTTGGAATTACAACAGGCTTATCTTTTGGTATTTTTTCTATAGCTTTTTGAATAACTCTTTTATTTAAAACAAAATCATCATCAGTAAAGAATGATTCATATCTTTCTCCTGGCAATCTTTTAGTAGGTATTCCGAAGGCATTTGGCTCATTTCTTACAGAAGCATTTCCTGATGAACCTCTCTTTAAAAAGTCATCTGCAAATATAAATACTTTATCCTTATTTTTCTGAACATACTCAGGAGTCATTTTGTCTATTGTGTAAAAATCTGGAGTTTTCTTAGAAAAAACTTTTGCCTCAGTTCTTTCTTCTAATATCTTAGAAACTTCTTCTTTTGATACAAAGCCTTTGTCTATAGCCTCTTTTAAGTAAGGATAGTCTTCTCCAAATCGCTTTATCATCTCTGTAACTTGAGTTTTTTGTATACTAGCTCTTGAATATTGTTCTACAACTTTTTTAGTTTCAGGAGACCAATCTTTTTGGAGCAAATCTTTTTCTAATTTTATAAGCATCTTATCAGCAGTTACCTCTTTTTGTAAATCCTGATATCTATATTTCATTGCAGTTCTTCTTGCAGAAGGAGATTCTTTAAATCCAAAATAAGCACCTAATAAGTATTCATATATTTGCTCAGGAGCTGTAGCTCCTCTCATAGTAGAAGGAAGTCCTTGGAATAAAGCTCCAGCAATAGAGCCTAAGGCATTCTCTCCTAAAGCATTTTCGCCTGGGATAGCAGATTTAAGAAGATTACCAATTCCCCTAAAAGCTCCCCCTGCTACTCCACCATGTATGAATGAATCAACCATAACATCCACACCTTTTGTCCAAGAAGAAACAGCGGATGCTGTACCTAAATGAAAAGCTCCTTCAGCCATATCTCTTGCAGTATCGTTATATAATAATTTAGATACAGTAGAAACTGCTTCGCTTCTCTTTCCAATAGCAGTTGTAATAGCCTTAGCAGCATGTTTAGAAACAGGCTCTGTAACAGCTTTAGCAGCCATCATAGGTACTGACTTACCCTTTAAGTAAGAAAGTGCCCTTAAGACCCCTATACTGCTCTTAGCCGCTGCTCCTGGTATATAACCTACAAAACCACCAAGATGTCCTAAGCTACGAGCTATACCTTCCCATTGATTTTTAGGTTGCTCTCCTACTTCTAATGTAGTGAATCCTTCAATAAAACCAGAACCCGCTTGTTTTATCGATTCTAACATTTTAAATTCTTCATCGGAAGGGTCTCTATTGAACCACATACCATAATGATTTGCATGCTCTTCTATTTGAGAGACTAAATTTTCATTAAAATTCGAAGGTTTAGAATAATAATTCTTTATTAATCGCTTTGTTAAATCACGATTATATTGAGGTTTAAATTTGTATTCCTCTAGGTTATCCCCAGGTTGAATGTTTTCTGCCATTCATTAAAAGCCTGGTAACATTTGTTGAGAAACTCCTTGAAATAATCCACCCATACCACCACCGCCTTGGGCCATGCCACCTTGAGCATTGATAGCAGCTGTTTGAGGATTAGCAAGTCCTCCTGGGAATTGTACTCTACTAGGAATAGACGGAATAGGAGTTCCTTGTGCTAATCCCATAGGAGTTCCTTGTCCTAATTGCAATACACTTCTAACAGGTCTAATAGTTTGAGTTTTCAAAAACTCTTCCATGCCTCTTATAAAATTCTTTTTAGGTATTTCTTTTACACCTGCTATTCCTGAATGTTTATGGAACCAATGAGCAATTATTTTTTCATTACTAGCTTTGCTTCCATGTTGTCTTTGTTTTCTTATAAATTCATTCATAGATTTCATAGCATTAGGGTCTTTAGACATCCATCTCCAAGCTATTCCTGCCTCTTCTGGAGCTATGCCTATGCCAGGTTTCTTGCTAAATACTTTACCAGCACCTTTAACATTAAAAGGCCATCCAAAGCTCTGTCTGAAAGCATTCCAAGCTGGAGATTTACTTGGAGCATTAAGAAGCCCACTAAAACCCTTACCAGCACCTTTTATTCCAGCAGCACCAAAAGCAGCGCCTCCCAATCCTCTCATTAATTTCATAGGACCACCAAAAGGAACAGCCAGACCAGCTAATCCACCAATTCCTGTTGCAACTCTTTCAGCTTGATTTAATGGAGTATATAATTCATTTGGCAATAATCCGAACATAGCAGTATCAGCAGCTGAAGCTAATCCTTTACCTACAGCTTTAGCCATATTTGTTTCAGTATCAGGCATTGGTAGTCCTGCTTCCATTGCTTGTTGTTCAAGCCACATTCTTTGGTCTCTACCATATTTACCAGGATTAATTCTATAATCCCTTAATTTAGCTGATAATTTAGCTTTTTTCTTGGCATTAGCTTGTAATTGCATGTATAGCATTCTTTCTTGAGGGTCAGATGCCATCATTGGTACATTTGCTATTGTTTCGTATGCCATATCCTACTCCTTATTTATATATATCATCAAATAAATCCATATCTGAAACTCCTAAATTATACTTTAAATCAGGAGCGTGGCCTAAATTCTTAGAATAAGGACCTAATTGATTTACTATTTTCATTAATCCACTATCAATCATAAATTTCCTATAATCATCGGGAGTTTCAAAGTCAACCCCTCTTAATTCATCCATAACTTTTTCAGATATTCTTTTTTGATGTGGCTCTATTTTATTTAAAAAGGCTGTTCTTCCAAACAAACCACTTTCATTAACTCTTCTTTGTGCTTCTCCAGGAGTTAATCCAAACTTTTGTTGATATCTATCAGCAATCATCTTCTGATACATATCTTCATTTAAAGGTATATTCCCACCTTCAACTCTATATTGAGGAGTAGGAGCTTCTGTAGGAGCTTGTGATGCTAAACTATTTGCCAATGATTGCTCTACAGTAGTCTTTTTATTATACGGGTTAGCATCTGGGTCACCAGCCATAGCATAAGCATATGCAGAACTAGCTTGATTTAGCTTGTTTTGAGGCAAACTTGAAGTATTAGTAATAGGAGCATTATTAGGAGTTACAAAATTTTGATTTTGAGATACCCAATCATTATAAGCTTTTTGAGTCTCTGGTCCATAAATACCATCAGCAGATACTCCTAATTTCATTTGCAGATTGCTTAAATCTGATGGGCTAATTTTACTCAAATCTAAACCAGGTTGTATTCCAGTATATGGAGTAGGCTGTATATTCTTGGTATCTTCAATTTGATTAAAAACAGGGTCTTCAAAGGTTATATCAGATGATATATTCCTTAACTCTTCCCCTATATCCTGCCTCATATTAGATTGAAATCTATCCTGCAATTCAGGGATTCTATTTGCAGCTTGATTTAAATAGCCGAATAATGTATCACTAGTTATAGCCATTTAAACTCCTTTTTTAGGTTGAGGCCTATAGCCATATTTAAATGCATCCCACATACCCATAGGATTATCTTCTGTAAATTCACCAAATCCTTTAGCGCCTGTAAATCCTAACATTCCTGTTAGACCAGGCATTAACATATTAGCTCCCAATCCTAATACAGACTGATTCATTTGAGCTCTAGCAGCATCATTTTGAGATTTTGTATTTAAATAAGCTTCATTTGCCTGATTATATAATCCTGCAGCTCTATCTCCAGCTCCCATTGATAGTTTTTGCCCTTGCATCCACATATCCATAAGAGACTTATCTGTCTGTCCCATAGCTGAATCTAAGGCTCTTCTTCTAGAGGCTTCATTTTGAGCAAATCCAATACCTTGACTAGCTCCTGTCTGAGCAATACCTCTATTATTCATATTCATTGAAGTAGCTAAGTTATCTTGAGCTTGACGATTATATATATCAGAAAAGAAACTTCGACCCTGTTTATAATAATCAGAGTTAAAATCAGCATAATCCTCGGCTTGCTCATTCCATTTATCAAGGTACGGATTGCTTAATATTTTATTTTGTGCTGCAGAAGGGCTTTGAGTCGCTAAAAGATTCTTATTTGCCCATCTAGAAATGAAATTTCCCATATATTTTCCTTAAATCTCCTCGTAATGTAATTAAACTTTTACATCATTTGCAACAGTATTTTCAGAATAATCCAACTGATTATCAGAACCCTCATCTCAGTTAGCTGCAAAGCCACAATTTCTACATTGATAATGGCAATTATGGACATGTACTACTTCAGCACATACCATGCATTTACTTTCTACTGCCATTTAATATACATCCTTTATGTTGATGAATCCCATTTAAATACTATTGAAGTATTAGTATCACCTGGCCAAACTGGAGTAGTTACTTTCAAAGCTATTATCTCACCTTTAGTTATAGAATTAGAACCAGTAACTCCTGATGTAAAATCCTCATGATGAGTTATATCATCAGCTATATCTACTGTGCTATCTTTTGCCATATATACTACGCCTGGAACCTCAGTTTGGTCTGCTGATTTATATAATTTCCATTCTATATCTCCATCCATTGCAACTTCAGAACGAAATGAAGCTTTTATTATTTCTCCGTCATATGGAGCTACCATAGCTATATATTCATTTTGACCAGTCGTAGAAGTCCTCTCTATTACATACCCAGGTAATGGTACAAAGTTCCCAGTAGAAGTTGAATAGAAGTTACAAACTCTTATTTCATGAAATTCAGAGCTTGCTCCACCACCAGATAATGAATCTCCACTTGTAATTTGAATATCTTGACCACTCTCATTAGTATAATACAAATCAGGTGTTACATTATTCTTTACCCATAATTGACCATAATTAGTTACTGAAGTAACAGCAGCAGCTGATTGTGCTATAAATAAGGGAACTTGAGTTTCTAATTTATCATCTTTAAATGCAAATATATCACTATCATCTCTACATACTAATATACCATTAGCATCATTGTAAATTTTGTCATTATCTAATCTATCTCCAAATGCAATACCACCTTGTCCTAAAACTTCTAAAGAATCTTCTACGGTAACATATGAAGAATCAGAATCTAAAGTTAGCATAGATGCTCCACCAACAGCTATTGTTAATTGGTCTTGTTGGTCGTTTACAATGTAAATACCACCAGTTCCAAATACTCCATCAAAGCATAATTTTGAGGTGGCATTTATACCTATATTTAAATTACCATTCATAGCCATAAGCCTAGTAAAATTATTTAAATCGCTACCAGAACTTCCAGACGGAGTAACATTAAAGACAATATTACCACCCTCCGATGAACCTGTACTAGCACCACCGTAAAGTTGCAATCTATATCCACTTAAATTAGGGCCAGACCTTGGAGCAGCTTGTATTATACTATGCACTCCAGCAGAGCCAACTTCTAAAGTATCTCCTGCTAATTTAACCTCTAGGGAATGATGATTACCTATAGTAATATTTGAATCAATATTAGCTAATTCACCCTCTAATTCAGTAGTGCTTTTTATAAGGATTTGGTCAGTATGAGCTAGAGTCCCTGTATAATCAGGAAGAGTTAATGTTCTATCATCTGTATGATTAGATACTAATGTTAAAGTTTTGTCACTAGTAGCTCCATCAAAATCAAATGTTATATCACGATTTCCATTAGTTCTAAGTATGATAGGATTAGTAGCAGATTGAACGATTGCATTGCCATTAAGTTGTAAATTACCACCTAATGTGGGAGAAGTATCATCTTGTATATTTAAATTAGAATCTAATACTATTTCTCCAGTAGTATCAGGAAAGGTTATACTTCTATTGTCAGTTACATTAGATATTAAAGTCAACCTTTTGCCTGATGTAGTCCCATCAAAGTCTAACCAGAGCTCTCTATCGGTATTACATTTAAATTGTACTGCATCAGTGCCCTCTATATCTCCTATAGAATAGCTTCCTCCCCCAGGATTGGTTTTTAAATCTCCTCCTAATGAAGGGTCACTATCATCCCAAATACTAATAGTAGAATCTAAAACAACAGTCCCTGTACTATCTGGGAAGTTCCAAGTTCTATCTACAGTGGCACCAAATTCAAATGTTCCTTTCTTAGTATCTGTTATCCCAAGGAGATTAACTTTTAATTGTTTGCTACCCGTATTGAATGTAAATTGAGATTCGGGATGTTCAGTGCCTTTAGTGCCAAATTGTAAGCCTATATCTGTATCGCTTCCTACAGCCTCTATCATAGGAGCGTATCCAGTAGCAGCATTTATTATTTCTATATGATTTACAGCACTAGCAGTAGCTTCAAATTCAATCAATTCATTATCATTAGAATCTAAAATAGGGCTACTTTCATCTATACTGGTTCCACCAGAAACTGTTTGCCAAGTTCCGTCTTTTCTTAAAAATTTATTAGAATGAGTTGCTGACCCTGAAAGAACTAATCCAGCAGCATATGAATTACCTGAACCCATAGCTGAATATTGTGTATCAGTAGGAACAATCCAACTACCATCCTGTCGTAAGAACTTTGTAGTCCCTGATTCACCAGGATTGGGTACTAATCCATCAGCGCTATTTCCAAAGGTCGAAGTAGTCGCTAACCCTGCTTCAGAAGCGCTTTGATTAATCCATTTACTTGAACTTGAATCGTATGCTAAAATATCATTATCAGCAATGTCTGTAATAGTTGTATCTGTTAAATCAGAAACTCCTGTCGAACCTGAGAAAAGAGTACTTAAAGTTGATTGCGCTACAGTTTTAGTAGATGTTTGAGCACCCCAAAAGAAACCTGTAGTATCAGTTCCATAAAAAGTATCTAGAAAGTAAAAATTGTCATCATCTATAACAATTACATTATGGTATCCATTGTACTGATTTTGTCCTGATTTTATGTAAACAGTTAGATTACTATATGGTATCCCGTGGTCAGTTTTGGTTGCCTTTATAGCGCCAGTTACAGTAGCTCCATAGTCTGAAAAAGTTACTGATTGAGGTATCTCAACTACAAATAAAGATTCCACAGGTACACTTGTAACCGTCTCTGCTTCAATTATATTTATATCTCTAGCATCGGCTAATTTAAATGCTCCACCGCCTGCTTGTATTAACTTACCAGCTATACTTGGCATTTAATCTCCTTGTTAAATAGGCGTTGTTCCATCAAGATACTTTCCAACAGCTGCTGATGCGGAAGTTCCTCCTGCAGCAGTGCTTGTATTTACTGGGAATAATTGCCTGTTTACATTGTTGGTTAAATGAGCTATTATATTAGCTCTTATAGTAGCTACATTATCACTAGTTTCTGTGTTAAAATCATTCCATTTATAAATAACTCCCAATTCATCTTGGACTTCTACTTTCCAATATGCAAAATCAGATATATCATTATCATTTATTCTTTCGAATTTTAATACCTTACATCTATTAGCTTCTCCAGAAGTAAATTTTTTTAAAGATATTGAATCAGGAGCTGTTACTATATATTTACCCATTATCTTGCCAATCTATATCAGTAAATGACAATGTTGTTGCATAATTAAATATTTCGTTACTATACATTACATAGTAATCTTCTGCAAAGCCATGTTCATTTTCAATATTTACAGTTCTAATAGTAAAATCATCCGCCATATTACCAGGCATCCCATCTGCTATCATATAGTTTATTTCTTTATTTGAATTATTCCAACTCGATTTAGGATATGCTAATAAAGGCCATGAATAAGTAGGCATATCAATTACTAAAGGTGATTCTTCCATCCAAAAGTCATAGTGACCCATAATATCTCTAAATGTTTTATAATAAGCCATTTCATGAGTATTTTGTCTATTAGCTTGGCAAGTATTTGTTATAGCCCATTGAATATCATCATCATTCGTTGGAAATGACTCCCCATTATCATTATATCTTAAATAACCATAATATACATTATTACGCCAACAAATACTTGGTAGAAAGCCATACCACGCCATTTGATGGTGTATTATTTCAACTTGAGTTCCTTGACCATCGTCTTCTGTACAAACATATCCAGCACCAACTACATCTCCATCATTATCCATCTGACCTGCATTAATATGAAAAATAGCATTACTACCATTAGTTCCAGAGTGTTTAGTTGATTTTACATAATATTTAAATTCTAAATCTCTTCCATTATAATCATTGGTAGAACTTGGAGAAGCTAACTCTATATTTTCAGGGTCAATATCAGCTGTTATAGTTTCAGTATTTTGATTTTGATTTGGACCTAATATCCAAGTTCGACCATGTTGGGTTTTATTACCCGTTATATAATCTGTGTAATAATGGTCTCTAAATTGACCATATGGAGTTCCAACATCAATACCACCAGTATCCATGTCTGTATAATAGAATTTCGCCTTTACGCCAGTGAGACCTCCATCTCCAATTAATCGCATCTGATTATGGTCTATTCTATTTGCACCAACATAATAACCATCAAAGTGCATCTGAGGTGCACCAGTAGGAAAGTAATTTACAACTTCTTGCCATACTAGGTCAGAATGAGATAACATATGAACTCTACCTGCATCTATTCTTTGATAAATAGAGGGATATAAAGAATCGTCATCAGTTGTTACTATATATACATCCCCAATTTGAGGCATTAAAGTTGTATAATTATTTTCATCAGGAATATCAGTCCCTCTTTTTACATCGCTTAGAGAGTCTAAATTAAAGTCTCCTTCGGTAAGGAGTTTTTTCCAACCTGGCATTATTCTACCTCTTCAGTTGAATTAGATAGCCTTTCGTGTATCGCTCTTAACTTCGCTAGAGTAGAATGAGCCTGAGCTATATCTGACCCTATAATGTGAGTTTGAGATAAATACCTTATAATGAAATCTGTATCCCTTATATTTAGTCCTATTTTATCATATACAACCCTCTTTTGGGGATTCTTAGGATTATTAGGGCCCATTCTAGATGAGCCCTTTGTAATCAAAGCCATTTATTTCCCCTTATATTACACTCCTGAATAGAAGTACATATCTCCATCATTAGAGTTATAAGCAAAACCACCAGCTACATTATCAGCGCCAGATATAGCTCCTGGTGCAGCTTGAACTTGAATACCAGCTATCCCAATAGGAGTCACATCATTTCTACTATACATAACCCATTCAAATGGAGATACAGCAGTATCATTCATCCAAAAAATACCTGCTTTTTTAGTAGTAGCTGCAGCATTGTCCACTGTAATACCTGTTAGATTCGCACCAGAATTATTTAAGCTTCCTTTTCCTAGAATAATCTCTTTATCTTCTACTTCTAATTCAGTAGTACTTATTGTAGTAGTGTCACCACTTACAGTTAAATTACCTGTTACAGTTAAATCACCACCTACAGATGTTGTTGACTCTGCATTACCTAAAGTAACACCATTTGCATTGCCTGTATTAAGAAGGATAGCTCCACCTGAATTAGAAAAACTCATTTGCGAACTTGCATTACAAGCCATAGTTGTACCATCAAATGCTATGGAAGTATCAACATCAAGAATATCAACATTTGTAGTACCACCTACATCTAAATTATCAGCGATAGTAACATTACCATCAGCAATATCAAGCGCAGTTTGAGCTGATGTACCAGTGATTGTAAGCTTTTCTTCGCTTGAATCCCATACCATAGCATCACCAGCTGTGGCACTATGAAATGTCACATCTAATCCAGAACCATCCGTCCCTACAATTAAACCACCTGAAGCTATACTCAATCCAGTACCTGTAGTATAGCTTAAATTAGCTCCTTCATTCGTAAATGTAGAATCGTCATTTTTAAAAGTTATAACTCCATTATCAGTCAATGCTGAAACATCTCTAGCACTACCACCTGAATTGTCAGTTACGAATTGCCTAGTAGCTGCATCAGTACCAGTTGTTGGCGCTCCTAAATTTGTTATTTTTTGACTCCCCATAGAAAAAGCACTTGTTGGCGTTGCCAAATCTGATATAGTATTTTCACTATGGATTATCTTTCTCCATCCTGCTGCCATATTTATCTCCTTTTATTAAACATCTATTCCTAAATAAAAATCTGTTCCATCAAAATATAAACCACCCAATTTTGCTGATGGTTCTGATGCCAAAGCTGGTAAGGTTAGGACTCCATCACTAGCTGAGATACTAAAAACCTCATCAGAACCGTTGTATAATTTAAAAACATTACCACTATTTTCAAACTTAAAAGAAAAATCATTATTAGTCCCAAATGTTAAACTTGTATCATCAGGATAATTTTTAGTTTGAGTATAAGATGCAATTGTTTGCGCTAATATATGTTTTGTTTTACTTTGGTCTCCTGTTGCGCCTATATCAACCAAAAAAGCATCGCCATCAGATAATGCTTCTGCTGGTGGAGGTGCTGCCCTATATCCTGCTGCATTAGTTGATTGATATGATGTGTTTATAACAAAGAAATTACTAGAAACACTATCTATAGTTTGATTCCCAGTATAATAATCGTTATTACCTGAAAATTCAACCATCTTAATTACATCTCCTGCTTCAAATCTATGGTCGGTAAGATTTACTTTTGTTTTCGAGCCGCCACTATCAGATTCAAATGAATCTATTTCATGTGAAGAAGGGATGCTTATATCCCTTCCTTTTACAAGTTGCCATCCAGTGTCACCTCCTCCACCTAATGGTTCTAAAAGTCCTGGATATGCAGGCATATTATACTCCTTTCATTATAATGTAGCATTATCTACCATTGTATTTCCGACCCCTTCAGTTGACCCACCTGGAACAACACTATTATTATAATCTTCTGATATTTCATTTAATTGTGAATAGGGCAATTTATCTACATTTTCTTGCAAATGAGTCATTACAGCACTTCTAATCTGAGTTTTATTAGCTAAAGAAGATAAAGAATGGTCTTTCCATTCATAGTAATTACCATCTGCATCTCTTATTTGAATAATCCAATATTGAAAAGTTGAAGAGCCATCTATTTTATGCCTATATTTATCAGCCTTTACTAATACAGATTGATTTGCTTCTTCAAAGCTAAATTTTGAAAGGCCTGCATCAGGAACTGTAATTATTGATTTATTTATCAGGGCAGTCATTATGAGGTCCACCAATTTGTTGTATGAGGAGCTTGTGGGTTAGAATACCAAATTTTATATTGCTCTACAGCACCATGTGGATTTGTATAATTCAAAATAGTTACATTAAAATTACCAACAACATTATCGCCTGGACTATTTCCATTATCAGACCGTATTTCTGTTATATCAGGAGTTGTATGTGTTCCTGTTACTCCAATCGGTATTCCGAACCATATATACCCTAGATTTGGACAAGTAATAGCTTGTTGAGTCCATTGATTATAAATATTGCTTGTATTTAATGTTTCATTATTCAGGCTTTCATTACTTATTATAACATCAGATGGAGGTTGGCTTGAAGCTCCACAAATTCTATAATTTCTAAAATAAATTTTTTTATGAGTAGCATCTGCATCTACGCTCCAAGATTGGCCATCTATAGTTTCAAAGCATTCCGTCATAATATCTGATAATTCAGTATAACCATCTCTTAAACTAGGATTAGTATTTGAAGACGCTCCTACAGCGCTAGATGCATTAGAATGCAAATGATTCGATTCTGAACTTAAATCGATTTCTGCAGTACTATTTGTATTTGTATTAGCATTATAAGTTCTAAATCTAACTTTAGGAGTTCCAGAGTCAATTGTTCCTGTAACTTCTGAATATTGAACTTTAGCAAAAAGAGATTGAGATTGTCCTATTGCGATTTGTCCTGGGTCGTAAGAAGCTCCTCCTAGTGTTTGAGTGAAATAGACATGAGTGCATCTAGGGTCTGGGTCTGGGATTGGCTCTGAAGATTTTTGATAATTATTAGTCCTTATCAGGAAAGACCTATCAGTAGCTGTTCTTATATGAACCTTTGGGTAACTACTAGAGCCATCTCCTGTATCTTGAACATAAATATCACCTATATTAGGCATTAATTCATCATTATTAGAATCCCAATATTGACTAACTGAATCTGTACCAAAATTAACTCTAGTGTTTATCTGTAATGTAGCTCCACCACCTGGGTTTGTTATTGCTGCATTTTCAAAATTAAATTGAGTTACATTAGAATAATCAGTACTATTATTTACATCTTGAACATCAGGAATGGTATCTGTAGAATTAAAAGTAATAGTCTCGTTATTAGTCGCAAATGACATTCCAGTACCAGCTGAAAATGTTAATGTATCTGCTGCTTCTTGAGCTGTTACTGTTGTCTGTCCTGCTATTTCTATATGCTTAAAAGCATCTCCTCCACCAGCTCCACCAATAGCTGCTCCATTAAATTTTAAAGTTCCATTTTCATTATAAATTTTATTTGTAGTAACTCCTGGAGCATCCTCAGAAGGCAGTATAAGTCCTCCAGAAGCCTGTTCTACTGTAACTACAACATTACTACCTGAAGTACTAAAATCAACATCTCCTGTCACATTTTTAGTTCTCAATCTATTGATTGGCTCTTCATTTGTAGTACCAACTACTAAAACTCCTTTTCCTGAACCATTTTCACTAGGAGTCGCATCTATTATAACACCAGAACTACCTAATGCACTACTTGCAATAGCTGCTGTTCCTGGGCTACCAAATTCAATAGATAAAGCATTATCTGTATTTACCCATTCAAAAGTCTCACTATCCTTATTATAAGCCATCATAGCATAATTGTCAGGGTTACGAGGCATTGTGACAGCTTTATCCCAACCTTCATCAGTTCTAAACTCTAATTTATGTTTTGTTGTAGAGTATTTTGAGCTAGAGTCTTGAATAACTCTAATATCACCTTCTTTTCCCTTGCCTTCTATAGATTGGCTTACATCTTGATTAACTGAATTAATTATATCATTAATATCATCATAAATAGTTTGAATTGTTCTATTTAAATCACCTGTTCTTGGAGCTCTTTTATTTGATATAGACATTATCTAGGACTCCTATCTCTATATAAAATTCCAATAGAATGAATAATAGAAGTTACTCCAGAAAATACCATCTGAATCCATTTAGCTTTTCTATTAGAGCCAGTTAAATTATACATATTATTATCAGTCTCAGATGTTAAAGATTTTGAAACATCACCCTTTGAGCTTGTTACGGAAGTCATTTCTGTATTAGCAAGACTAGCTCCTGTTAACCTTATTTTTTTAAAGAATTTATCTTGAGTATCTCTACCTAATGATAGTTTTTTACTATACCAAGTAAATTGACTCCTTGCGGTTTCATCTTTTCCAATATTTATTAGTTTTGATGAGGTAGACAATAAAACTTCATTTTTAGGAGAAACAACAGCAGATAAACCATTGCTAAATGACCATAAATCCCATCTATTTTTAATTAAATTATATACATATGCTTTATTGGCAGTCATAAATATCATAAAAGAATTTATTTTTGCATTATAAGTAACAATAGGCTTAAAAGTGTCTTCATCTAATAAATCTTGATATCCTATACCAAAATTCCTATCTACAGATATAGGAGCTGAAATTATAGTTGGATATTCAGTTGTTTGTAAGTAAATATTAAACTTATCTGCAAAACACATGCCTACATCAGATGCGAATACAGAGTCTTGGCTTAAACAACCTATTCCTTCATAAGTATCTTCTAATATTAAATTAGAATTAATTACATACATATTACTTTCGTCCCAAGCATATACTCTGCCTCTAAAAGCTTTCATAGCCACAGGAATAGTTGGAAGTTTTAAATAATTAATAGACCAATCAAATTGACTAAAATTACCAGGATTTGATTTAAATATGTAAGCTGAAGCATCTGTTATATTTCTTTGACCACAATTACCAACAAAAAGGCATCCATCTAATACTGTTGAAATCTTGTAATTTATAGTTGTATTTCTAATAGTTTCACTCATATTATTAATAGCTTCATATGTAGCTCCACTAACACCTTCATCAATTATAGTTTTTTCATAAACACTTATACCTGCTGTAACTATACTACTCCAAGTACTATCCAATCTTACTGATTTAACCAGCCTATATAGTTTAGTTGGACTATCAGTTCTATATAGATTTATATGTGTTATTCTTGAACTTATATTAGATACTTTTAATTTTAAAGATATATAACTATAATCATCACTTCCATCATCAACACTATAATTAACAGAATCATATTCATTTGCATTAAATTTCCAATTACCCATAGTTAGAGGACTCTCTTGAAATCCATCATATAAAAAAGATATTTTATAATAATAATCTTGCTTACATTTAAATATAGTTCCAGAGCCTGGGTCGTTAGGAGTAATTAATGATAAGAAAGAATCATTTGTGCCGAATTTATATTTATGAGGAGTCAATGCACGTCCAAAATGATTTAAAGTAAAATTTTCTGAGCCAGAATTTGTCTCTCCATCTATTGGAGATATATTATTTATAGTGCTTAATTCAGTATTTATATCTATATTTATTAAGCCCATGCCACCATCTCTATCAAACATAATTAACCTGGCTGTAGGAGTAGTATTCATATCTACATCAGTGCTTTGATTAGGTAATCCTGAATCATTATATTCTTCAAGTAGCATGATTGAATCCTGCATTCTAGGATGTTGATTGTCAACATCTGCATCTCCATTAGATTTTCCATCTCCATCAAAATTTATTTGAAAAGAAGTATCATTAAAATATCCCATTTCATCATCTCTATTTAAATCAGGGTCAGTATTACTAGCTCCATTAACTTGCCTTATATCTATTGCGAATAATGAATTAAAATAAGGAACAACTCCATCACCATCATCATGACCTATATAATTATTAAAGGAATAAAATAATGTAGATTTACCACTATTTACAGTTGTATTTTCATTGAGGCCCTGTAAATTAGTCTGCTTTGGCATCTGGGCTCCATTAAAATCCATAGCTTTTAGAGATGATGTTGTATCATCAAACCATCTTATTTGTCTTACTCTATTATCAGGACTGGAAGACTGAAGAGATGAAAAATTATGAGAAGTTGTAGTATAATCACTATCTGAACCCAAACTTTTACCTGTTGTCCAATTTTCTGTATCATAAAAACCTAAAGCCCCATCATTTCCTACAAAGCTAGTAATATACATTACAACTTTATTTTCTAAATTTACCCTGTATTCATCGCTAGGGTTACCACCAGAATAAGTATAGTTATTACTATCTACTGTATCTGCTATTAAAGAATGGAATTTATCTCCTTCTACATTAGTAACTGCATCTATTTTATTTATCATCCATACACCATCAGAGCCAGATATCATATTACCATTGTAACTACTCCCGATTTTAGCCATACATCCAACTACAGCATTACCTTCCGCATTAGTATCGCAATCAATTCCATACTCATCTGTTAAATCTACCAATGAATATTCTAATGGACATATATTAATACTATTATTTCTTACACCTGGTCCACCACCACTTTCAGCAGCGCTTGCTCTTTCTGTTCGTAATGAGCGGTATTTTGTTCCGCAATTATCACCTGTATAATTTCCAAAAACAGCATTCGTAAACATTCCAACATTTTTAGCAATAGTATAGACTCCAGTACCATCTGTTCCGCTATTCCCACCATCATCTAAATTATTTGCAGCGAATGATACATATTCATCAGATTGAGCGCTTTCATCGAATCTTGAACAAAATAAAGTCCCTGTATTAGTTGGACTTTCTACAGCATCTATTTTAAATCTCCAAGAATAAAGATATGATTCCCAATCATACCCATTTTGCGACTCAAAACCATAAGAATCACTAAGAGTAAGAGTCCCCATGTGTTGAGGAGTTTTATCGTACAATGTCAAAGTATCGGTTCCGCCACTTTCATCTACATCTTGCATGTTTTTAGAAGCATATAGCCATCTATGAGTTCTATAGCTACCTACTGCATTATCATCAACCCAACTAGGATGCTCAGAATTAGCTGCATCATCTGCTTTTTCTTCAGACATACTTGTAGTTCTAAACCAATGTGTTTTTTGTGCTTCTTCTGGGAAGGAAGGGGTTATTAGGAACCATAAAATAGACTTTGTAGAATTTCCAGTCTCTAATATATCTCCAAATTTAGCAAAGCCATTCCATTCGCCTTCATTAGTATCATGAGTCCAATTCATCCCTTTATATGTTTCCCAATCAAATTTATCTATTGTTTTTAATATAGATAAAGAAGGAGTCAAAGCCCAATCAATTGGGGAGGAAGAATCATTTACTTTTAATTTATATAATTTCCCTGTATTTATACTTCCATCTTGATAGTCAGAACTTTCGAAAGAATTATAATCAGAATCTAATGGATTACCTGGGCCACTATAAGCCCATATATATGAATTAGTACCTCCTACAGAAACACATTCACAAATAAGGTCGACATTGAAGGGTAATTTAGCACAAATATAAGCTTTACCTAAATTTGTAGAAGCATTAGTATTATAATCTATTCTCCAAATAAAAGGTTGTCCTTTAGTACAAGCATAAATAGCATTGTCTTCTTGTGATATTTTTATCATCTTAGTAAATTGTGCTAAAGGCTGTGCTTTGTCAGGTGGTTTTAATTCATTGTCACCTAAAAAATATCCCTCATTTGCATCTGAAAATGCTACTGAATCTAAATAACCAGCATATAAAGAACTTTGATTTTTCCCTCTGCCTATAACTGCACTTCTACCTCTTTTAGCAAAATCAATTTTATCTGTATGTATTTTACTTCCTAATACCTTATCATTAGAACCCTCAAAGTCACTAATTCTATTTAATCTATTTGAATTACTATCAACATATAGCAAGTCTTTTTGAGTGCCTTTTGAAATAAAAGCCATTGACTTACTGCTTATATTGTGATTTACTCCGTCAGTAGTAACTGATATTGTGAATCCAGAGTCAGCAACTGTAGGAGGTTGTAATACAATTCCTTTTATATCGCAAGTAACCTCTAGTATAGCGCCATTTCTAGTTACTGTAAAATCCTCTCCGCCATTTATATAATTCATAACAGTCATTGTTGCCAAAGCAACGCTAGAATCACCTAAATTACCATCTCCAGAAGCAACTCCAATTCTAACAGCTTCTTCGTTTTCTAGTAAATCAGGAGCTGAACCTGTATGATTAAAATCATAATAAATTTTATAAACTTGACTTGGAGTTGATATTGAGAAGTACTTACTATTCAAACTACTTTCAACAGAAGCAACACAAGTAATACTTGTAACCTCTCCTACACTAGTAATATTATCATTCCATCCATCAGCTTGCAGATTTTTATCGGCATATCTACCTACAAGCATCCCATCGCCATTGTCAGCAGAGACATCTAATGAGTAGGGAGTAGCATCTTCAGGTAAATCTGTTTGGTCAGGAGAGGTTATAATGCCAGCATTAAAGCCCTTTATTTCATGTAGCTTTTTAGGCATTACTTTTCTTTAGTAAGAACTTTCTCTAATACTTCCATAAAAGCATCAAAAACAGATTCTATACAAGCTTGTTCTTTTTTCTCACTCACTAATGGTATGTTTATCATTCCGTTTAGCTCTGTACAGATGCTCTCTTTCTTTTCCTTTAGCATCGATATTATCATCATTCCTACCATCTTTTTTCTCCTTTGTTATATGTTCATGTTTTACCTTACAATATAAAGGGCATGTATAATCCCCTAAATTTTCGCTATATTCTATGCTATAATGTAACGATACTGCAAATATTATAATAATTAAATCTTCATGCAATTCATTTTCTACTCTCTCTCCACTCTCTCCATTTTATTTTGCATGCTATATACATAATGAATATAGGTATTGACAAAAAAAATCCTTTAAAAATTGATGTAAATAAATGCCCCCAATCCATCTATTTATTTTCCCAATATCTCTTACGAGCCTTTTCTTCAAAGCAATTATCAGTTGAATCTACAGGCAATAAATAATACTCATCATTAACCTTGTAAAAGTCATCTTCCTCCCAATTACACACATATCCTTCACTACTATAATCCTCTTCAACTCTTGGATATAAACAATTAAAATACTCTCCTACTCCCAATCCTGTTATTATAATTATAAAATGTGTAAAAGTTAACATTATTTCTTACCTTTTTTCTTAGTCAAGGGAATATCATCTCCCCATACAGGGTCAGCGGGAGTTTTAGATTCCATTTTCATTCCATTCCCACCAATTTTAATTTCATTTCTATCCATCTTAACTTCTAAGTCTTTTTGATTATTGGCTTGGTCTTGCAAGTGATGAACTAAATCTTTAGCAACAGTCGCTAATGGGTCTTCAGGTGGAGGCGGAGCTACCATCGAAGTTAATACATTAATTAGTCCTAAAGTAATAGTCGAAATAAGACCAACAACAACTGCTAATTGTGATTCACCAAGATAATATGCAGCACCTATTAGCATACAAGCCATTACAAGTATAGTAGGTACACTAAATACTCCTACCCAAAATCTTAATTTATCTATCATAAGTCGTCTATCTGCAGCTCTTTTCTTTTTAATTGCTTCTATTTCTTGCTTAGACATTGCCATCTATAAGTTCCCCCCATAAGCTAGTTTTTCCATTTATTATCTGAACCATATGAACCGTAAATTGACCTCCATGATAAAAATCAACTATTGCAAATGCATGAGCCCAATTAGTAGCTCTATTTTGTAACCATTCATTAGCCTCATCAGACATATCCTTTAAACACCCTATAGACCAGGCAGATTTAGGACCATCTACATGAGTAACGCTCATCTGCTGTAAATCGTGCCAATGTCCATACATAATATTACATCCAAGCTTTCTTAGATGATTAGAAGTATGATACTGTCCACCAAATTGATTTCCATGATAAAAGAATAATTTGCCTATTTTAAGCTTCTTTCCCATAGGATAGTATATGTACCCCCTATCCTTTAAATTTACTGCGTTTTTAAACCTATATTGGCTTAAATAAGGATATTCATCAACAAACATATTTAACCAATTATCATGGTTGCCTTCAGTTATGTATCTCTGCTTACATCCAGCTTTATCTAAGGACTTGTCTATTAAATCCATCCCTTTATTAACATCTTTTACATCTGTATCTAATAAGGGTATTATATGTTCCAAAGGAGGCTTCTTTTTGCGTTTATACTTCCAAGCGCTAAACTCACTCCATTCTCCTACATCCCCTAAATCGATATAAATATCAGGACGGATTAATTCTATAGCTTTACAAAGAACTTTTATAGAGGGCTTATGATGAAGCGGAAAATGCTTATCAGGTGTTACTATAGCCCTCTTGACTACAGCCTTCTTCTTGCGTCTAAACATACATGTCTCCTAATTGAAGTTTTCTTTTTTAACCTCCCAATCACTAGGCACTGTAAATACTTTTGTCGCTTTAAGAAGACGTTTTTTTGTCGTATTAATGGTATATTTAAGTAATAATCCTTCACATTCCTCGCATGACCAGAATAATGGAGAATTTAGCCCTGAACCATAGACTTCAATGCCTATGATATCATTTCCACCACAATAAGGGCATCCATCAGGATGTTGTTTGAAGACTTTCTTACATGTAATCCCCAAATCTTTAACAATATTATCACCCTTCTCTAATGGAGGCTCTCTCCAGTACATTACTGATATATTTTCTTTTACTTTTGGAATAACCATCCTATAAATGCTATTATAACTGCTCCAAATCCTTTGAACCAGCTTATTGCATTTTCTGTTTTACGAACTCTACCGTTTATTTTAGATACATCTTCTCTTAAATATCTTAATTGTTCTTTCGTCCAATCTCGATAAGATTCAGTTTCAGAATTATGACTAACCATTAAATCTTTCAATTCTTCATTGGTTGTTTTAGCCATAAACTCCTACTCCATTTTTAACATTACCTCGTCCAAGATGAATGAAAGTTTTACTAATAGCGATGTCTTTGAAGTATCCCAAGCTGATAGCGTGCTGTAAAATTGAAAACCGCTTATATCTGTCGACACAGTGTACGTCACAGGCAGTTCCAAGGACATGGTCTCCTCTTGAATTTTTTGAGACTTTCTTATTATGCTCATCACATCTCCATCCTGAATTTATTTTGAAAGGGAAGTTACACAGAGTTCTAAGTTCTTGTAATTTAGAGATAAATTCTTTATCCATCTTTGTGTCTCCACAATGAGAACATTTAAATTCACTCGATTGAAAGTTCTTAGATAATCTCATATTTTATTTACCTTTTTTATTTTTCTCTAGGCTTTCTTGTATTTCTTCTTCTAATAAAGCCTGACAGAACTCTATAGCTCCTTGAACCTTAGCGTAAGTAGTTTCTATTTGCTTTAACTGTGCTTTTAGGTTCTCTAGTTTTTCAGCAATACCACTTTCGGTTTGCTGTGTTTTTTCTTTTGCCATTTGATACTATTCTCCTTTTATGTTGTTCCTGAAGTAACTCCTTCTACTCTCAAGTTACCTCCAAATGTTGTTATATAATAATCATCTCCTGCTCCACCTCCTAAGGTTATATCTGCAGTGCAAGTTTGACTAGCATAATTAGCTATAGTCCCAGCTGTCAGTAAAGATTGAGATGTACTTACTGAACCACCTGTAATTACTACTGAAAAAAGTCGTGCATAACCAGCTAAATTTGTAATTGCTACTAATGAAAATCCTGTTTTTGTAGCATCTGGAGAGCCTCCTGTATGGTCATTAAATTGAATCTTTAATTTAGTATCTCCAGAAGTACTTGTGTGCTTATGAGTATTATAAGGAAGATAACTATTAAATGTAGAAAATCCTCTTCCATAATTACCTGCATTATTTATAGTTATACTTTGATTTAGAGTGCCTAAGGCATTAGCTGTATCTGCAGTGCCTGTTACATCACCTGTTAGTGGTCCTGAAAAAGCAGCAGCAGTACAAGTACCTTCAAAATTTGCATTTCCATTATTAAATATAAAACAATCCTCATCATTTGTATTATTATTTGCATCAAAAGTTAAAGTAGCTCTTTGGCTGGCTCCAGTAGTAGTAGTAATGTCAAATATAGTCCCACCAGTAAAAGTACCCGCACTTTGATTGAGAGTGAGAAATGCTGAATTTGAGCCACCATCTGGGCAAGATATTTTAAATCTATTAGCCAATCCACCTACTGCTAATTCCCATGTGTTTTGACTAAGACTTGCTTTTGAATTTATTTGAATACGACCAGTACCATTGTCTCCAGTATCATCTTCATTTTTAACTTGAAAACCTAAGCGTGCATCAACAGTTAATGCTGTTAAAGTTCCAACTGAAGTAATATTTGGTTGAGCTGCTGCTGTAGCTGGTAATAAAAAAGTTCCAGTAGGAGCAGTATCAGGAGCGAGTCCAGCAATTGTAGATACTGTCCCAGCGCTACCTGAAACATTACCCGTTACATCACCAGTTAAATCTCCATTTACATTCCCAGTTAAATTTGCAGTTATAGTTTCAGATTCAATAGTACCATTTACAGTCAAAGCACCAGTAGCAAATGATAATAAATCAGTATCATCCTTATGCCCAATTGTTGTTCCATCTATTTTTATACTATCAATAGACAAATCACCTGTTATTCCTATCGATTCCGTATAAGTATCTTCTGTAAATGCCATATATACTCCTAAAAATCTACAGGCACAATTTTACCACTATTACTATGATTCATTCGTGCCCATTTTTTTGCCCTTTTTTCAGTTTCTTGATATTCTTTTTCAAAAAAAGCAGCTAAATCTATATTTAAATTTCTAGGGTCTTTATATCCAAAGCTAATAGCCTTAGAAACTAACCCTTCATGAAATTGAGAAGGTATTTGACCATGCTCTGTAGAGCCTGGGATTGAATCCATATTTGCAGATGTTAAATTATCAGCCTTCTTAGAGCAAAAAACTCTTATAGTTTTTCCTGTTGATGTTATGCTCTTCCATTTATTAGAGTTGTCTTTTTCAACAATTGCAATCTTGTTTCTACTTATATACCAGGCATATGTTTTATTTAAAGCCATTATTCTAAATCCTTATCTTCTTCTTCGGGAATACCAGCGCCCCTTGGAATATAGAAAGAATCTCCATTGGCATCTGTAAGGGTTAGTCCTGATATTTTTAATATATTAGAATTTAATTCGTAATATCTTTGATTAGCAATTGTACTATCTGTATAAGATGTCTTAATAATATCAGTTGATTCTGAAAGAACATCCATAGCCCTATTAAGAAGCTTTCTAATTTCAGTTTCACCCATATGAGGATGGTGTTGTTGAACAAGTTCTATCATCTCCTTTTGCTTCATTACTCTGCCGCTCCTCCCCCAAGTCTATTCATTTCTTCTCTAAAAAGAACTCTAAGCTCTTCAAGTTGAGATTTTATCATTCTCATAACTTCATCATCTTCTTCGTCCTGAACTGCATTCGATAATTTAACCATCAATATATTTATAGAAGATTTTAATATAACCGCATGTTCTGCAGTTTTAGGGAAATCTGATATCTCCTCATCCTCACTTAAATCTGCTGTTCTCCCTACTCTTTTTACACTTATATTATCTATAGTCCCCACAAAATCACTTTCAGGTATTATAGTAATTGCATTATTAACAGTACTCCCTGCTACTAAAGTTGTATCTCCAGAAGCTTTTTGTATAGCACTAGCTGTCCCATTTCCAACTTTAAATGAAACTCCCCCTCCACTATCGTGGGTTAAAGTCCATCTTACAATATAAGAAGCTCCATTTGCTATTGCTTTGGGATAGCCAGAATGAATAAAGGTCATATCTGCAGTATTACCTGTTGCATGTGATAAATTCTTATTTTCTGAACTCCAAGTCCAACCTGCTTGAGCATTTTGCCAATTACTACTAGATATATCAACTTCAAAATCACCATCATATCGACCAGTATTGCTAAGTATTTGCTCGCCTTCTGTTAAGTAATTTATATAATATATACGACCATTATTAGAATTTGAAGGCGCAGGCGACATTTTTAAAGTAGTAATTCCATCAGAAGTATCTAAAGCATATACTGGAGAGAAATCAGTTCTATAATAAATACTATTAGAATCATTTGCTCTCGAATAATCAAGCAAAGTGACCTGAGTAGCTCTTCTTTCTACATTTTCATCTTCTCTTGAAACATCTAATATCTTGGAACCTTCAGGCATACTCCATGTTACACCTTGAGTGTCACTTAAAACAATAGGAGCAGGAGCATATTTCATTAATAAATCATTTGGAAGTAAATCCATAACTTCATTAATAGCAGATTGATATAAATTATCTTCGCCAGTAAGCCCAGTAGCTCCTATAAGAGATTCAATTCTATCTTTGATAAGACCCATTATTTACCTTTTCTTCTATTATCAGGCTTAATACCATTAACAGGAGTCCCTATATCGCTTGATTTTACCATCAGTTTAAGATTGTATGGATACATTTTTATTTTTAGTAATTACCATCCAAGCGCCATTTACAAATATAAGCCAACATTCTTGGTCTGCAGTATTAAATGTTAAACTAGTTCCATCATAAAAATTAGTTGGCTGGACAATAACATCATTACCATTATCTGTTGTCATTCTTAAATATTTCAATTGACCTTCTTCTCCATCAGCAAACCCATGAGTAATATTAGCAGCCACAGCACTTACCATATTTGTTATTGTAGATGTAGTATTTACATTACCCGCTAATGCAGCCATGTTTTGAACTGTAGTAGTACCTGTTGTAGTCACTGAAAATTGATTAGTCCCTTTAGTCAATGTGCCAGTAGATTCTACGCCAGCTGTAGAAATCTTAAGGGCAGATGAAGAATTAGACTTCGCTCCCTTAACTGCAGCTAAATTTCCATCTAAATTAGCAGCTGTATGCAAGGATTCGTAATTAACTTCACCTTCTTCAACTTGTTCTCCCATAACTCCTGATGTTGTCATTATAACATTGTTCAACATAATTCTTCTCCTTTAATGCTCTATTAAAATAACTTCTCCACCATCATCATTTACAGCTTGTGCATGCACCCAAATATAATGACTATCATTTATCCCATTTACCTTTTTTTGCAATGTTTTAAATTTCAAAACAGGAACATCCATTGTTACAACTGCTCCAGCAGGCAAAGATAGAGAGTGTGCATTGATTGGGTCTGCTGTACTATTATTAAATTCAAAATATACTGCATTTGAAGGCTTGATTGTTATTTTTCCTACTCCAGGAGTAAGAGCTTGACCAGAAGTACCCCCAGAAACTAAACTTATTTTTAATCTTTTATTAAATCCGATTTTTGACATTTCTTACCTCACTTTATAATATTGGGAGGCCGAAGCCCCCCAACATTCATTCATCACACCACATCCACAAATTAAGACGGGTCAGGCCTTGTTATTGTTATAGGGTTCTCTAAGGTATCATTAATAGCACCATACATATCCTTAGGAAATCTAATGTAAGTAGACACATTATTATTCAAAGAAGCAATAGCATCATTTTGAATACTTGCTGTTACTCCATTACCACCCGAATCTGTAATAGTAAGCTTTAATCTTAGTTTACTACCTGTTCTAACAATATCAGCAAACTTAGTGTCGCCAGCATCAATAGTTTGGGGAGTTGAACTTGCGCTCTCAGTCCCAAAATCGACCCATTCTCCACCAGTTTGAGCTCCTGTCCCATCAAAAGTAGTATCTTTAGAATCAAAATATTGCCAAGTAGTTACAATCTGAGCGTCTCCTGAAGCACCATATTTTAGGATACTTCCTACTATATCTTTGCCTTTTACAGCTAATGCAGTAGTAAAAAGTTCTAAGGTTTCTCCATTTCCAACATCTTCAGTAACTTCTTGTATTATTTTGTCAGTACTGGCATTTACTTGATGCCATCCCTCTGCATCTATATCTGAAATTTCCCAGCCATCCATCATATCACGACTGATAAATTTAGCAGAAGGGTCCTGCTGATTCCTAAAGTTTATTTTATTTTGACCGACATTCGCCATCGTCTACCTCCTTAAGACCACTTCATCACAGCGTGAGTTTCAGGTAATGAAATCTCTAACCCTGCTTCAGTGATTATTTGGTCTCTTCTTCCATCTTCGTCATTAGCTTGAATATTAGTTTCTACGAAGGTGTCACGATTAACGCCATTTCCAACCAACGGTCTATATGCAACATTTTTCATATCTACACATACAGCATAATCTTCCCAAGGACCTCTTAATAAAGGCTCAGCAACAAAATGCAAGTTACCATAGATAGTATTTATCTTAGTTACATTGTGACCAAATTGGCCTGGAATATTAGCAACATCTAAACGATACTGTGAAGAACCCACAGAATTGTTCATAAAACTACCAGAACCTAATTTATTTAGGTAAGTGATAACTTTTCTTGAAGCTAATACTAATTTATTACCAGAATTTCCACCTTCAGGTGCAAAATAATCTTCCATTGCATCTAAGAAAGCATCGTATCCTGACGAAGCGTATGACATATCGTATACTTTACCATTGACTTCAGTATAAGGAACAATACCATGAGTATAACGAGCATTTCCACCTGTTTCACTAGTAGCACCAGTATCACCTTCAGTACTATGTCCAGCTACTCCTCGGCCAAATAAGAACCCTTGCTCTAGGTCCATTTTATGTTCCATAAGCTTTTCAGTCCATACTCTTTTATATTCATCAGCTTTTCCACGATAGACAGTAGCTCTAGCAGTATTTGAGAAAAGATTCATTGCAGTTTTAAAAATCTGACAATATCCTTCTCTATCAAATAAAGCATCTTCCCATCCCTGAGGAGCAGTAGAGCCTTCAGCCCATGCTGTGCCAATTACTTGACCAGCAGCGTTTGTTTGTATATCCTCAGTACCTGTCATATCCTTACCGACTACTATAATATCTTCACCAGCAATAGTTGTTGAGCTAGCACCATGAACTATCTCACCTTCAGTACCAGCTGAGCTACCAATCTTTGCTGAAGCTTTTATTTTTACTACTACAACACCTTCACTTGTTTTAATTGCTAATGTTTGACCACCTACAATAAAATTACAAGGTTGGCTTGCCTCTGTTATACCTTGTGAATTATAACCACATGATAAAACGAGGTCATTGTTTGAGCCAAATGCTGCACCTGCGGTTTTACCTAGGTCGTCCAAATTAGTATCTACATTAAAATTCCTTCTTTGCCATTGATGTCTCTGTTCCATAAATTTGAATACAGGGTCATTAGTAGGCTTTTTAGCAACTTTAGAAAGGTAAACAAAAAATGGAGATTGTTGCGGAGCTAACTCAGCTACCCTCTCTCCGAAGTTAAAAGTTCTTCGGTTATTATCAATGCTTATCCCTTGAACACCAGTGCCAAAAGAAGGATTAAATTTATCTTGACTTGTTGTTGCCATTTCAATTTCTCCTATCTATTTTTTTTATTAACTCCAAGGATTCTTGGAATTGTAATCGCTAACTAAATCGTCCATTATACTATCAGAATCAGTTCTTTGCTGTGGTGCAGCAGCTGCAGGCATAACCCCCATTGAATTAGGGATTTGCTGAGCAGCTTGTGTTTGCTGAAATTGAGGAGAAGGTTCAGCTACAGGAGCTTGTCCTGGTGACTGATTTATCCCTTTTTTCATTAAAAACAATTGCCACAAATTATCCATAGATACAGACTCAGGAGCAGACATTTCCTTAACAAATTCAGCGGCTAGATTTTCATCAGCTCCGAAATTTGCAACAGCATATTTTTGGATTTCACTAGCTTGTTGAGCTTGAGATGCTTGCTGTATTCTAGCTTGTTCAGCATTAGCTTCTCTTTCTCTTTGAGCTTTAAAGCTTTCCTCTATCTTTGCTGTTTGATACTGAGTGAATAATCTATTATATTCATCAGTCTTATCTCTCCATTCATCCATTTCATCCATATATCTAGCAGAGTCACTAGTTGTATCTGATATGGCTTCTTCACGACTAAAATTGCGAGGTCTTTCTGGCTTAACAGGAGCTTCTGGAAAGTCTTCTTTTATAACTTCTTCAGGTTGCCCTTGATTATTCATAATTCCTTGCTCGACATTTTGAATCACATAAGGATTAGCTTTTATATAGTCCACAAGTGGAGCTATTTGTTCGTATTCCTTTAATTGATTATTTGCCTTAGCCGCTTGAGATTGCCAATACTCATAACGAACCTCGTCATTATTTTTAGGAGGTGTTGCCTCCTGCCCTGGTTGAGGCTCTGCAACTTGAGAGGGTGTTCCTTCTGGAGTCGGAGCAGTAGGCTTAAAAGCATCTGCTGGTGACATAGAAGGAGCCTCTTGCTGAGGTGTCTCAACATCTTGGCTTACTGGGTTTTCAAATACTTGGTCAACTACTGAGCCATTATTTTGGGTATCAATATTTTGTTCCACTTTTGTTTACTCCCTTACTTTTTAGGACTGCTCTTTTTAGAGGTTGAGTCCTTTTTGCTTTCTTGTATCTCTTTAGAAATACTACCAATGGCATCATTTAACCTTTTTTCAAAGACAGTGCCTGAGGCCTGTGCTTTGTTTTTTACTTGGTCTAAATTAGCCTTAAATTTCTCAACTTCAACCTTCTTACGCAAATTGACAGATTCTCTGTCCCTCGTTTGAAGGTCTCCCCTGAGCTTTTTCAATTCTTCTTGTTGTTGCTTTATCTGATTTTCCATTTTAGATATAATATCCGTTCTCTGCATAACACCTTCCATATCGAAAACCTCTGTTTTCTTTAGAACTTCTTGTCTATCTATAATTCCATTCTTATAAGCATCTGTATATAATTCTAATTGAGCATATCTATTTGAAGGTAATGTAGAACCAGTAACAACTGTTATGTCATACTTACCAACAGAGATATCATTGAATACTTTTATCTCTCCAGTTTTTTCATCATACAATCTTTTATTTATAACATATTCACTCATTGAATTATTAGGATTCGTAATCCTCATAACCTTTTCGGTTTTATACAATTGCTGCATTAAAGGAATAGCTACCATAGCCATCCTCTCTAAACCAGCTTCAATATCTGCTTGTTTGGATTTGATTTTTCTTTGTCCAAATTCATCTATAGCAATAGTGGCTTTATATGTCTGAGGAGCTGCTCCAGAATTACCCATCATTAATTCATATAACCCAAGTTGATGGTCTATATCAGCCTTAGCATCTGCTTCATTCTTATATAATTCGTTAGGAAGAGGTGTGGGTTGAACTGTTACAGGTTGTCCTTCTGAAAAGTCTATAGCAATTCCAACACCTGGCTGCGCCCATTTCTCTTCAAATTCTTTCATATCAACAGAACCCTCAGGAATAAGAACCTTTGCATTCGTTGATGTTGTAGCATGTGCAATTACTAGTGACCTTATTTTATTTATATATTCTTGCAGCCCTTTAACCAATCTAACATCACTCATAGGATAAGGAGTTCTTGTATGTAAGTTCATAAATGGAATTATAGGGTAATGCTCTACAGGCAATTCTCTTGAATATAAATATTTATCACCCATAATAACGCATTGTATTACCCTAGGAATCCTTACTTGGACAACCTCTATTAATTGTTTTTGAAGTAACTCTCCCATATTTGACTCTTGAACCATCATACCTCTAGAAGTCATTTTCTGAACTATTTCTTCTTCGAGGACTGGTTTATCATTCATCATCCAAACAGGTCTATTCATATAAGATTCAAACTGTTTGTCACTAAATATATACTCTTTACCAGAAAACTTTTCGAATACTCTAAACTTATCTACAATCTCTTTGTAATATCTTTCATATCCTCTTATATAATCAGTAGATTCCCTGGTTTCGATTTCTTCTGGGAAAGCTGTTTCGCCATCATCTGCTCTATCAGTAGTAGGTCTGTCAGATAATTGTGAAGATGATGCATTTTGAATGGCTTTTTCGTACATTGGATGCATTTTCTTAGCTTGTTCTCTCGTAAAGAGTCTAGATATTATAATATTCTCAGCATCATCAAACATTCTATTTCTAGAATTTGGGTCGATATATACATCTAGTGGGTCTATATCCTTTATACAAACCTCACCCTTACCATCGTCCATTATAGGACTTTGATAGACTAATCCATACCCAACTCCACATACATAATAATCATCTACTATTTGTCTCAAAACAGTAGTTCCTTCAGAAATATGCCATATATATTCAAGCATACCATTAAATACTTGAGCCACTTTATTATCAGAGTCTTCTCTAGGAGACACTCTAAAGCCAGGTTTATTTGCAGTCAACAAGGCTTTTGCTGTTTCAACAGCAGGATGCACTCTATTAACAACAATTGGAGCTTGTCCCCTAGATTCCAATGTATTTCTTTGTTCAGTCGTCCATTGCTTGCCTAATCTAAATTCTTGGTCTTCTTGGGCGTGTTCAGCCCAGACTCTTCTCTTTTCGGAATATTCGTCAAAAAGTCGGTGGGTTTCGTCTACTTTTTTCTTGTTATTATTATACTTCGCCATATTTGGTGGATAATATACAACAGAATTACATTGTCATCCAATCAAGTTTTTTAATTTTCTTCTTTATTTTATTTCCTAAATCTATAAAGTGTTTTTTTCTACAAGGATGATGATTTTCTAAAGCTGTCCAAATAGCATCCATAATATCGTCATTCTTACCTCTTGGATAAGATAAAAACTCTTCTTGAGCAATTACATCTTCTTTCCTAAAAAAGAACTCTCCTTTAGCAAACATAGGCACTAATGATATCAATCTTTCTGATTTACGAGTCCTTGGTTTCACTCCCTTTTCTAAACCAGGTATAAATAGATTTTGTTCATTCATTGCCTTTCTAACAGCGCTTCTTAAAGCCTCTTGATACGCTACGGTCTCTATTCTTACTCTTCTAGGTTTGAATTTTTTATATATTTCAATAATTTTATCTGGTTGAATTGCTGGGTCTATCCTTTTTCTAAATATATCTACGACATATTTATTATTATCGCTATCTACCCCAATAGTAGCTATTACAAAGAAGTCAGCTCTTATAGATAAAGATGATGCGGGGTCAATTCCGCAATAAATATCTATCGGAATTTTATCCCCATTCTTTTTTTCCAAAAAATTTTGTCCATTTTCCCTTTTGTATATCATATCATAAGTTTTGATATACACAGGTTTGAACGGAGCATCATCTGGTGCCTGAGCTACATTCATATATTCCTGATAGAATCCTGTTAAATTACCGACTGAAGCATATTCCTGTTTTATTGACTCAACTCTACTTAATGGAAATCTTTCAGGCCATATAGGGTTCCCTTCTTCATCTATTATAGAAAACCATAGAGTATGCCAAGCTGGGGAATCTTTAGCCCAATATAAAAAGCAGTCTTCTGATATTACAGTTCCTATCATTATAATCCTACCATCATCTGATAAAGAGGGTATAACAGCCTCTGTCATCCAATCTCTATTCTTCTTCCTAGCTTCAAAGGTCAATGCATTATGCTCTGATTCAAAATCATCTACAATAATATGAGTGGGACGAGTATCTCCCTCAATAAAACCCCTAACTCTCTGTCCTGTACCAACAGCAACTATCCTGGTTCCATTTGACAATACAACATCAGTTGTTGTCCATCTCCTGGCAGTTGTTGGGCCCATATCACCAAATATACGCTTGAAATTAGAAGAATATGTTAGATGGTATTTTATACGAGATAGAAAGTTTATAGACTGAGCTTGAGACTCAGATATAATTACTATAAATTTATCCTCTTTAGCTGTTTTAAAAGCAGCTTGAAATAATGGCAATACAAGAGTTGATACTGTTGATTTAGCAGACCCCCTAGGAGCTGCTACTAAGACTCTTTTCTTATTGTCATTAACCAATGCTTTATAGATATGACTATGAAATGGAGGTGTAGCCTTTTGAAATGCAGAAGGAAAACAAATCTTACCAAATAATGCCATATTTTTCTTTAATTTACGGAGAGTGCGCATTTTTGCGTAATTAGCTTCGTAATTAATACTCATATTCTACCCAATCCTTATGTTTGTATTTCTTAGGCTTAGCTCGCTTCGGCTTCTTTAGCTTCTTCGAGCTCTTTTGATATTTGACTCGCTGATATCCCATGCACCTCTTTTGTTTGAGTTATATTCAATCTTCTTTCTTCTTCTTCTAAAGATTCTAGCATTTTATGAGTTTCTGACGCTTCGATTGACTCAGTAGTCTTAATAGTCGATTTATCCTTCATACCATGCATCTCTTGAAGATTATCTACTGCTTTTAGCATATTAGATACATCCTTCTTGTCTTCTGCTATGGTAATAGCCTTTTTTAAAAGCTCCATAGTAAAGTCTTCAGTCATATCATGCTTTTGAAGTAGTTTTTGCTGTTCCTCTCTTACCATGTCAGTAAATACCTCCGATTTCATCCATCTTTTATATTTCCTTTTATTTGAATCATTTATATCTTCACCGTGAACTAAATTAATAGCTTGTTCCATCTTTACCCTATTAGAACCCTTGGCTTGAGCATATACCATAGCCATATCCCCTAATAGCTGCTTCTTATGAACCTTTAGCCAGGGTTTTCCAGAGAATGTATATTTAGACTCTCTATTTTCAGCTAATAATTTAAAACTTTTATTTACATCTTTACAAATGCAGTATCCCCAAGGGAATCTAAAATAAGTGGAACCATTCTTGTATGATGTGCGTTTAATGAGTTTTGATACTATATTATCATCGGATACAGCATAATCACCTGAATTAGCTTCTCTCCAGTATTTAAAGTCAATCTTCTCGTCTTGAGCTTCTTCTGATGTTAAAATATTATAGGTTACAGGATTATCCCTGTGATTAATTGTTATAGTATACATTAAAGGTCTGAAGAATAAAGCCTATCATCCCATGTGAATGTTTTTTGATTATCCGCCCTTGCCTTGGCGTATGCAGACCTAAAATCAGCTGCTTTATTGGATAGTTTGTCGTATACCTGGTAATCTCCTTGCGCTAAATCTGCATAGGGAGCTTCAGAATATGTACCGCCACCCTCTAAAGGGACATTACCCGTAGTCAGCCTTCTCTTTTGTATAGGAGTCAAAGCTTTTTCAAACGCCTCACCCAACATATCAAACTGATGTTCTCCATAATGAGGGTCGTAACCAGCCTCATCCCATAACTCTCTTTTATTAGCTTTTTGGAAAGGCCTAACCCCATGCTTAGAAAATGAAGGTAACCAACCTTTTAAGAATCTATCAGCTTTTTGGTATAAATTTAAATCAGGTATCTTGCCACCCTCTTCGCCTAGAGCATGACCACCAGGTCTATGGCCTGCGAAACCATGTCCAAACTCATGTCCTACTGTTTCTGGCCAAGATTCATAGCTTTTTGGGTTTAATACCATAACATCCCTGTCTCCACCACTCAATCTACCTTGAGTATAGCTACCACCTGCGTCTCCACCTAAATGTTGATGCTGTATATTCTGAACTCTACCTTCTACACCACCTCTACCAACAAAATCACTATAATCACCTATATCAGAGCTGGAAACACCCTTGCTCTTAGCAAATTCCCTTATTGGAGATGCGCCTGTATTATATAAAGCCTCCATAAACCACGGAGCTATCTGCTTATAATCACCAACAGCCTCTCCATGGCTATGAGTAGAATGATTATGCCCATGTTCATCTTGAACATCTTCATTCATATACTTTTTTTGGATATCATAGATATTATTTGACATAATTATAAATTACAGCAACTGCTAATAGCAACCAGCTAACTCTGAATCCTGTTTTTATAATCAAGTGTATAGTGCAACTGCTGTATTGGAAATTTATTATAGGTTACCCCTAAAAATCAAGTCTTTTTTGAAGAAATAATATATGAAGCATTACTTTCCTCGCTTGTAAAGCTCGTCATTCTCTTATTACCAGGATATTCTTTAAAGATACCACCCTCCTCAACTACTATAATACGCATCCCATCAGAATCTTCTGTAATAGGGTACTTTTTACCCATTAAAACTAGGCTTTTATTGTCGTATATAGCCTTATGACCCATTTTCAATACTTCGGATAATTTTCCAAATTTAGAAATTTTCAATTCTGTCATAATAGGCCCCCCTTTCATACCATAATTTACGAAGAATTAGGTTGAAAAACCCGATTTTAAAAAATTGCTGTAGAATCTGAGTGGTAGATATGCTACACACCTACCGCCTTGAAATTCAGGTCTATGGGTACAGGTTTCTGCTGAATTTTGCGGCTGTAGATGTGCATGCCCCCTCTGATTACAGTAGTAAATAAATTAATTAACTAATAAATAAAGGAAATAATATGAAGAAATTATATAGATTTATTGTAGAAACATTTGGAGTCGCACCTTACGGTGGAATAGGTCCAAATGGTGGAAAGTGGGTCAAAATAGAGACCGCTTTCAATGATAAGGCACAACAACTCATTAACAAGTGTAATGAGATAGCGGGAATATCCGCTAAGTTTATGCCACAAACTCCTCAGTATCCTTCGGGAGTTATGATTAATGTTGCATCTACGATGTCTGAAGACGATTTCGTTTCTCACTTGAGCTCGTAAGAAATAGCAACTAAAGGACTATCTATGGATAGTTCTTTATAACACATTTAATGAGGTGGCTATAATCTTGTAGTCACCTCTTTCTTTAAAAATAACACATTAAATGAGGTATCTATGGACACACCTAGGAATAAGTATGAACTAGTTAAATGGGCTAAAAGTATTAATCTAAAAGATGCCAGTATAATGAGTAAAAGTCAACTGTATTGGTATTGGTATAACATAAAGTTGATTAAGAATGATGGAACTATAATAACTAAAAAGGAGAATTAAATGCCATTCACTAAAGTTGAACCAATTTATTTAAGTAAGTGTTGTAATAAGCCAAGAGATACTTGTTATGACCCAAAAGATAATGTTTGCTCTCATTGCTTAAATAAAGCTAATTTTGAAAAGGTTAATAAAGAATATGCTAAGAAAGTTCGTGAAATAGAGTATTGTGAATGGTTACTTAATAATAAGATATGAAGATATTATGTTTAAATAATGATTGTGGTTTATGGATGAGACCTCAGGATATAGTTTGGTTAAAGCATCCATTTGTATGTAGTTCTTGTAATAAACCAATTAATATAGTACATAACTATGAGGAGGAAGATGTCAAAGAGCAAGAAAAAAGAAAGTAGTATAGATTATAATATGTTAGCACACAATACGTTGCATCATCATGTAGATAAGAAATATATAGATATAAATGGAGCTATGTTTCCAGTAGAATTAGATTCAGATGGATTAAAGATAATACATATACCAGGCATTGGTGTATGGAAGAAAGTTTTAGATGATAAAGATAACCAGATAACTCATTGCTTGAAATTGGGTGAAAGGCAAAGGATTATCATAAACGGAGAATACAAAGATGCCAAATAAAAGTGCAAAAGCAAGAAAGCAAAAGAAAGTTGCTTTAACAAGTGATATAGCCAAGAAGAAGAAACTTGCTCGTAAAGCTAATCAAAAGCTACGAAAGAGTCTTGAAAAGAAGGGTTATACTAATATAAAAATAGTAAATGGTAAAGCAATTCGCTATCAAAATGAAAAGGGGGAAGTAATTGAAGATAAATAGCCTCCGAATTATAATAGCTTGTGTTACATTAGTATTATTGTCAAGCGTAATAGTTGCTTATAATACATATGATTATGAAACAGCAGCTTATCTTTCTATTATTATATTTATTAATCTATTGCTATTAGTAGGAATGGGTCAATTAAATTCAAATAAGGATGATTTTTCATTCGTAGTAATAATAGAACAAAAGTGGGAGAAAAGCTCTCCTTATGTAGCTTATTCTTATAAATCACGCAGTGCAGCAGAGAAAAGAGCTAAGGAAGAGAGAGCCATGTCGGTTAATACCAAAGCAGAGGTTATGATGTATGAATCTAGAGTTATGGATTGGTAATAACTATTCTTGTGGAGTAAAGGGCTTGAGTTGTAATGTGCTTGAGCCCTTTAAGAAGAAGATACACAAGATACACCAGGATACTATATTAGAGAGGTATAAATGAAAAGGCCAGTAGTTAAAAAAATAAGGAAATATGTCCCAGATGTTAAAATGATAATAACAAAAGATTTGCAAATATGTGCTCTTGTAGGTAAAAAAGAAATACCTTGGGATGAGTATCAAATAAGAAAGAATATGGGTAGAAACGAACCTTGTTATTGTAATAGTAATAAGAAATATAAAAAGTGTTGTTAGTTAAAATATTAAGGAGTATAATGAAATTATTTACTATAATAGTAGAAAGAATAGATTCAAGTTTTGAACCAAAAAAAGATATAATAATGGGTGATAGAGATGTTATGTATTTCGGAACATTTACAAGCTATAAAAAGGCATTAAAAGGTTTTAGACAGGTATATAGGCATGTTTTGAAGTATCATGAAATAAGTCCTTTAAAAGTAACAAAGAAATTTAAAGATTTATTTGAACAAGATACATTATGTTGGAATAAAATAACACCTAAATTTTACACTTCTAAGGCAGCTTTATCAGGAGATTGGGATAGAAAAGATGTGAATGAGTATTATTTTAGATTTACAATCAACAAATTAGACCATTATATAGATGATAATGGACAATTGAAAATAGTCAAATAATAAAATGAGATATAAAGACAAAGACGGATATCAATATAATTTTAAATGCAGATATGTTAACGATTCTAATACTTGTAGTTATTGCGAACCAGCCTATGAAGTTCCAATGACTTTAGAGTTAAGAAAGTTATTAACAGCTTTAGATGGTAGAGGTTCATTATATGAAAAGCCTTATATTAACCTAGACAAAGGAGAGCTGTCATATGATGAATTTGAAAGAATAAAAGATATTACTGAAATAAAAACAAAAAAAGGAGAATAAAAGGAGGTAATAATAAATGACATCAATGGATGAAATGATGCAAAAAATAAGTATAGGAACACAAGTATTTTGTGATTTTTGTAATGGCGGAGCAGATACCAAGGGAGGAGTTATGCTTGGAAGCTACGCTGTATGTGGTAATTGTTGCGAAAGAAATGGTTATTACGACACAAAAAGCGATGAAATAGATGAAGTATTTGATAAAAATAAAACATTCAAAGTAAATGTTCTTGATAGAAGAAAAAGAACAACTGGTAGTAGCGAAGGAATTATAACTATTACTAAATTTCCTAATATAACAGAAGAATCATAAGTTTTTTGGATTAAGAGGCTTAAGATGTTATGTTCTGACAAAACAGAGGTTAATTAGGAATCTAAAAGCACTCAGTAGCCAAGTTGTTGTATAAATAGATATCGGAGTGTCTATAAGTACAATTGTGCAACAAAGCCGAGACCTGAGTGCTTATTATTTATGAGAGCCAATAAGCCAAGTGATGCTATTCTTGTGGAAGGGTTATAGTAGAGACATCGGTGAGGCTCTCATATATTTAAAAGATTTTATAAATTAAAAGAGAGCCAATAACTGGTCCTGTAAGTCCCTTTTTAGTAGTACCTCTCAAAAACTACTCCTTTTTTTAGGGCAAAGGAATATGTGAGGCTCTCTTTTTATGATTTAAAAGCTAAGTAAAGAGCTGTAACCGTGAGGCCAGCCAGGGAGAAGTTAATGCGTTCAACAACTATAGTTTTTCTTGCTAGACTATAGTATCCTTTCCCGACTTGATACTTAGCTTTTTATTTATTGGGAATCAATAATGTTATAATTATGTCCTCGCCACGGTGCCTGGGGCAGATGCGCATGAGATTCCCAAATAATTAAGTGAAAAAGGAGAAGTAAATGCAAGTAAACCCACAAGTAGTAGACGAGACTAACCATGGTAAATTGTATGATGATAAGTTATGGAAGGTCTTACAAATAAAAAAATACATAAAACCCACTTTATCTAGTCAAGATTGCCCTAAAAGGTATAAAATATATTATCTTGCAAAGAAAAAAGTATTAAGGATATTCGGTGAATCTATATCTCTAAAAGGATTAGTAAGGATACCGAGTTATGTTATGTATGTAAATACAGATAGCTATAAAAATGGAGAAGTAGTGAAGAAGACACAGATAGACCATATTAGTGAGTTTGTATTTAAAACCAGCTATTTTATGGCTAAAAGGGCAAAGGTATATCGTAAATCAGTTTGCGGTGTATGCCCAAAAATAGAATGTTCTTTCAATAGTAAATACAAAGGAGAAGTAAATGGCAAATAATAATAAAGCAAGCGTATTCTTAAATGATTATGACCACGGTCATAAGCCAAGAAAAGTAGAATATGAAACTTTAGGTGATTTAGCATCAGGTGAGAATCTTACAACTGATAAAAAAGAAGTAACCATAATGATTAATGGTGCACCTGAAGATGATTTAGGAAAAGCTTTAAGAGATAATGATACTGTAACATTTTCTAGAGTTCATCACAAATCAGGAAAATAGTTAGTATTTAAAAATTAGAAGGGGTCAAGATAAGTTCAAATCGAAGATGGCAGTGTCTTTAATTTTGCTTTGAGACTCCTTCTATTATTTGGAGAAAATATGACAAGAAAAGTAGAGAAGTTAGTAAACCTTGTAGAAAGCAATGTTAATCATTCTAATCTATATCCAACAAGAGTTATTGCAAAATGGGAAGAAATAAAGGAATTATTCATATTACAAGCTGAATTAGTAGAAAAGAACTTCGAATTACTTGTTACTGCAAGAAAAAATCCTGAATTTAAAGTGATTTTAAGAGATATTCAAGTGAATACTGATGAAGGTGTTGTTAATATGGGTAATTATATATTGCATTTTAAATTAAATGTATGGGCTATGAAATGGAGTATTAGCTTTAATCAAGCAATAACTACTGTTTATGGAAGAAAGAAAATAATCCATGGATATCATCCTCATTTAAGTGGTGGAAGACCTTGTTTAGGAGATTTTAGAGATGAATATAATAATATGCTGGAAAATTTTACAATAATGGACGCAGTTTCTAAATGTAAATCTTTTCTAGAATGTTATAATAGATTAAATCCTTACCATGATATAGCATATTATATTAAAATAGAAGCAGAAATACCAGGTACTGATGATATAATGGTATGGGAGGGACTTACTAAAGCCTATACAATGTTTAGAGTAAATGACATTTATGTACCAGGAATGGATAGTTTGGTATTAGGGTCGAGAGATTGGGGAAAATTCAGTAAAATAATAGCATCTATAATAGAAAGATATCAATGTAGCCAGCAAAGAGCTGTTGCTATATTTATAAGACACGCAAGATGCTTCTTTTATTTTATAAATAGAAAATTAAGCGAATTTTCAGGAATGATTCCAAATTCTGAACTAAATAAATGTGGCTGGTTCTTAGCACATAATGGAAGATACTATCATATAAGAGATTATCCTATATATCTTGATTCAGAAACAACTAGAAAATTAAGAGCATATGATAGAGTTAGATATTTAGATACTTATATGGAAAGATTACATGAAATATTGGACTTAGAAATGTCATTTGTTGATGATTTGACAAAATGGGAACATAGAAGTCTAGGATTGTATTCTGAAACATTTAATGGTATATCTATATATCAGGAATTAGGTGATAGAATAATAAATGAAGGATTTGAAAATCAGAAAGGTGTCCATGAGACATTAGTAGAAGCAGGATATTACATAAGAAGAAAATATCTTGAATATTTAAACTTAGAAAAACAAAGGATAGAAAATGAAATTATCAATTTCAATGAAGATGGAAAACAAAATAACTTATTTGCTCAACCATTATCTTAATATTGAATGGAGTGGTCCATGTTGGTATTCATACAAAAAGGATGAAGATGGATTTCCAACAGAGTTCAAATTAGAACATTTTGTATTATTAGATAAAGGAACAGCATCAGCAACTGATTGGTCAGGAGAACAGTTCGGTAAAATCTTTCCAATTATCATGAAGAAATACCCAAAACTAAAAAAATGTGTTGTAGGAAATATACATTCACACCATACTATGGGAGCATTCTTTAGTGGAACAGATATAGAGCATCTGGAAGAAAATGCAAATAAAGACTTTTATCCAAGCCTTGTAGTAGCAAGGTCAGGAAAAGCATTAAAAGCATTTGCATTTAGCTATAAAGACCAATACAATAACATTCATAGATATGAAGTTGATGAAGATGATATAGCAGTAAAGATTCCTAAACCAGAAAAAGAATGGTTAAGAGAAATAAAAGAAGCAGAAAAAGTATCAAAACCTGAAGCAATAACATTAGCTAGTAATAATAGAGGGTATTATAATGCTTTTAATCGAAACCACAATCAATCCTATTTATTCAATTATCATCAAAATGGATGGGGAGAAAAGGTATTAGATGAAACAGACCCAAAAACTTGGACGGATGAAGAGAAGATAGAAGCCTGGCAAGAAGTAATGGATGATATAGAAATGGGGTTTCAAGATACAATAGAAGCTAAAAAAAGGCTAAAGGAAATAGGTGTTAGCTGGGAAGGAGTAATAGTTGGAAATAAATAGTTCTAGGTTTTTAAGAAATAAAGATTTAATAGACCAAAAGAACTTAAAAGGAAAAGTAACTTTAATAGGAGCAGGCGGAATTGGGTCTGCTCTTATTCAGTTATTAGCAATAATGGGATGGAAAGATGTAATGGTATGGGATGATGATGTATTAGCTCCTCATAACTTATCAACTACAACTTATCAACCTAAATACCTTGGAAAAGATAAATCTTTAGTAGCAATGGAAACATTCAATTCATTTTCAGATAAATCTCAAAAAATAAATCATAAACCATTTAGATGGTATTCAGATAGTAAGATAAGCCCTAGAGTATTCTTAGGCCCTGACAATATGGATACCAGGAAAGAGGTTTATGAGAAATGGGCTTCATTAAGCAATAGGGAATTTCTTATAGATATGAGAATGGGTGCATTAGGAATGGAAATAATAACAGCAACAAAAGAAAGCGATAATTATATGGATACTTGGATGGATGGTAATTCCATAAAAGACGAAGCTTGTACTATGAAACATACTATATTCACAGCTAATATAGTAGCTGGTTTTGGTATAAATCAGGCATTTTGCGTATTGCAAGGAATACCATATTATTCGTATATTAACATCAGTTTAACTCCCCTTATCTGTAGGAAAGAGGGGTTTACTGTCTCTAGAACATTATAAAATAGGAGAAATATGGACATTCAAATAAGAAAAGTAAAGAATGATTGGAAAGAGATGCCTAATGGTATTACCTATTATTTTATTGGTCAACCTAAGACTGGTAAAACAACCGCAGCTTCTAAATGGAGTAGCAAAGGTAGTGAAGGCGTTCTTCTAATTGATACTGATTTAGGTAGTGATTTTGTTGAAAATGCAAACACTATAACTGTATCATCATTAAATGAACCTATAAGAGAAAAAATGAGTGAAGATGGTAGAAAAATAGTAAATAAAAAAGGTCAACGGGAGGTAGAAATAGTTCCTCCAGAAGAAAGAGGATTTTATTATCGTTCAGGTGATAATAAAGGAAAGCCTATGCCTGTTTATTCTATGAGTGAAGTATTGCAATGGATTAAATCCAATTGGAATAAAGTTCCTTATGATACTATAGTAATAGATACAATTGACCAGGTAAATAGATGGATTGAAGAAAAAGTTACAAGAGAACTTAATATAAGAGCAATGGGTGAAGGACAATGGGGTGCTGACTGGGGTATGGCAAGAAGAAATAATGTCGATATCATAGTTAGATTCCAAAAACTAATGAAGCAGCTTGGGGGGAATTTAGTGTTGATAAGTCATAGTAAAACTACTACTATAACAGATGGAAAAGCACAATTGTCCCCTGAATTACCAAGAGGATTAGCATATAGCATAACAGCTAAAGCGGATGTAATTGGATATTCTACAGTAGATAAAGAATCAGGAGATTATAAAATATCATTTGAATCTTATGATGAAAGAACTGTAGGAAGTCGATTAAAGCCTTTAGCTCAAAAAAGCTTGCTATTCGATTATAAAACAATATTAAATGAAATCTTAACTTATAAGGAGAAGTAAAATATGTCAGGTATAGTTAGACCACAAAAATCTGGTTCAGGAGGAGGAAGTTTTCTAGGATTTAAAGAGCTTGGAATAGTAAGCTTTGAAGATAAATCAAATAACTTCGATTGGGCAGATGTATATCTTAAAGTAGAAATGAAAGTAGAGGGAAGTCAGTATACAAGAAATTTATTTGTATCTGGCTCGCATGAAAAAGATGATAGTGGAAATATAATTGACAGTTCTTTACTTAAAAGAATATATTACTTATTTGATGCAATTGGATTTCAAGGTGGATTAAACCTGAAAGGTCAATTTGTAGATGAAAAAGAAAATATAATCCCAGATATAGCAGGTTATCTAAATGATAACTTCGCTCCTAATCCTATAGAAGACCCATCAATGAGTCTTGTAGGCTATCTGTATAAAGAAGCTCCAAGAAAGAATGGAGATGGAAAAGTGTATAGTCGTATACATAACTTTCTTCAACCTAATACAGCAAAAGGCTTAGAGGTATTGAAAGATAGAATCCAGTTCCTAAAATCAAAGAACTTTATAAAAGAAGCTGATGAAACAACAATAAATGGAGTTCTACCAAAGAATGTAGAGATAGAAGGTGCTATAACAGAGCAGCTATAAATGGAAAGGTTAATAGAAGTAGCGTATGGGCATCCCTCATCAAGAGGGGTGCTTGTACCAATAACTCAATTGCAATCCTATTTAAAACAAGCAATGGATGAGAATAAATCTTTATATAGAAGTGTTTATCTATATGATGAAAATGTCTTAGAGCATATGCAGAAAGTAGGTAGTGTTAGAAAATATATGGGCCAAAGATATATTGACAATGTTATAGTTGATATAGATAAAAAGGATAATTCAAATAATCAAACATTAAAAAATGCTAGAAATATCTTTTATAAAATAGTCAAAGCTGGCGCTCCATATGATGCTATACTCCCTTTATTTAGTGGCTCTGGATATCATCTTTTATTATCAGGAAAGTTGTTTAGTTTTAAAGACTCTAAAGACCTACCTTATGTAGTGAAAAGTACAATGAACTCTTTATTAGGTAAAGATGTAGACCCTTCAGTTTATACAAGGACAGCTATATATAGAGTGTCACATACAATAAATAATAAAACTGGGTTATATAAAATACCTTTAAAGCATGAAGAGTTCTTAAATTCTGATGCCGATAGAATATTAGAGTTAGCAAAGACACCAAGAATAGAATTTAAATCAAAGAAATTAACATCAAAAGGCCAACTATTAACATTCGTTACAAAGAATGAAGATATCCCAAGTCTTAAATCATTTACAAATATAAGAGAACCTAAAAATATAGTTCCTTGTGTACAAACCCTTTACAATAAAGGACCAGAAGAAGGCAATAGAAATATGACAGCTATGCGTATAGCAAGCCATTTTAAAAGAAATGGAATACCGTCAGAAGCAACAAAAGCCGCTCTTATGCATTGGAATAAAGATTCATTAGAAAATGATTTCCTGATGGAAAGAGTGGAATCTGTATATAATAATGGTTATAGATATGGATGTAATGATTCAATTTTAAAAGATAATTGCAATACAAGATGCATACATTTTAAAAGGAGGGACTATTTGGTGGATGTTAAAAACTCAAATCAATTACAAGAAGAGCTGCATAAACGAATGACAACTGATTTTACAGGAAGAGTAATAAAGCTGAGTAAATTATTAGGACTTCCTGATAAAGAAATAACAATATATCCAGGTGAATTAGTCACAATATTTGGACCAACAGGATGTAATAAAACAACCTTTGCCCAAAATCTTATATTAGGATATGATATGTTAAATGATAAAATAATAGACGATAAAGTTCCAACTTTATTTTTATCTCTTGAATTATCAGATTGGTATATGCATAGAAGAAACCTGCAAATAGTAGCAAATAGAACAAAGCAACAAATAGATAGTAATTATGAGAAAATCTATAATGATAATAAGGATAAACTTGAACATGTAATGATTCAAACTGTATCTCCTACAATAGAACAAATTAAGGAGAAAATACGGGAATTAAATCCACTTTGTGTTGTTATTGATTATATAGACTTATTAGGCACTCCTGTCGGATATAAGGGCGAATATGAACAAATTAGATACATATCGCATTCATTAAGTAATATGGCAGTGAACCTTGATATAATAATCATACAAATATCACAAGTATCAAGAGATTATTCAAGAAATGAAGTTTTAGACCTTTATGCAGGAAAAGGCTCTGGAGCTATAGAAAATGCCTCAAGAAAAGTTATAGGCATTAATGGTAAGGCAAATTCAAATCAGAAAACAGTAGAAATGTTTAAAAATAGTGATGGGGATTTGTTTAATGATGTTAAACTAGAATGGCTTCCGTCATTCAGATTAAGGAGGGTTAGTGAAAGTAACGATTGATTTGCCAGATGAAGACTACCTATTATTGAAAACAAGAGCAGCAAAAGAAATGCGTTCAATAAGAGCTCAGGTAGCTTATGATATAAGAGAAGCTGTAAATAAAGATATTTCAGATAGGAAAGAATGGCGAAAAATGAATAATGAAGCAGCTAAATTTGCTAAAAAGACTCTTTTGGATACAATGACACAAGAATCTGTCGGTCCTATGGAGAAATTATGAGCACAACAAAGGAACTAGTAGGCGAATACATCGATATAGAAATAAGAAAGGAGTACGCAGAAAGTCTTCAAGAAAGAAACGAATGCGATAATGCTCTCCAGGTAATACAAACAAAGCTAAAGAAGAAGGTTAAAGGTATAGACCATATAGTTATGGAAATGGATAAGAAATTAGCACTTGTAGTTGCTGAAGAAGATATTATATCCAAAGAAATAGCCAGATTAAAGAGAAGAAAAAATGCTATAAAAAGAAGTAAAGGATATTTCAATGAGGTTCTTTTACCAATAGTAATAAAAGAAGTAGGTCAAAATGGAGTATTCGAAACTGAAACAGCAAAATATAAGTTATATGAAACATATGGAAAAGTAGATGTTAATGAAATAGAATGTCCTAAAGACTATCTAAAAATCAGGATGGTTGAAGATATAGATAGAAAGAAAGCCAGAGCTGATGCCATAACAGCTCATAAAGAAGGCAAAGAGATACCTGGTGTTAAAATAGCACTAGTAGAAAGAGTTAGAAGAACTTGATAAAAACATATAATAAAGATGGATGTAGTTATATATGTTTATTCAATTCATTAATAATAGGATGTGCAAGGCAAGTAGATATTAATATTGGTAAAACAATACTTATTAATGTCTCATTATGGCAATTAGGCTTTAGCATATCATTTCATAAGTACGAAGAAAACGGAGGTAAAGTGTATGGCGAATCGTAGAAAATCTCAGCTAAAAAAGATACTAAATCATTTGCAAAAAGTAGGATATATAAATCCACTTCAAGCATTGAATAAGTATGGATGCTTTAGATTATCTGCTGTAATATACTCATTAAGAGAAGCAGGGCATAATATTATTACCAAAAATATGAAAAATAAGCATGGTAATAATTATGCAAGATATGAGTATGATGCAAGTTAACCTTGCTTTGAATGCGTATTAAATCGTAAAATATAAATGGAGAGACTGCTAGTTTATTTACTATTGTTCATTAATAATACCTTTATATAGAGCAGTCTCTTCTATTTATGAGACAAAAAAGAATACTACATTGGGAAAAGAAATTTCAAAGAAAATTAAAAAGATTTCATAAAAACTTTTGGAAAAGAGCTTTTGGAAAAATCATCAAAAAAAGCTCTAACCTTAGAACATCATTAAAGAGGAGAAGTCGTGAGTATAATACGCTTTTTAAAATCAGCCTTGAGGAAATCCGTGAAATTATATATAAATACTACGGTAAAGGCTGTAATTATTGTGGGTGCACTCTTACCGTGGCTAATATTGTTTGCGACCATATACAGCCTATATCTAATGGCGGAGACAGCACTCCAAGTAATCTTCAAATAATATGTAGAAGATGTAATATCAGGAAAGGTAATTTATCCCATAAAGACTTTAAAAGAGTATTGAAGTGGATAAATAAACAACCAGAAGATGTAAAAAAGTATATTTTAAGAAAACTATCGAAAGGAGATAACTTCAGATAATGAGTGATTTAGATAAATTCAAAAAAATAGTTGAAAAACTAATAGGACCTCTGGGATTAACAACTTCAAAGAAAGTTAAAAAGAAAAGAGGAAGACCAAGGAAGAAAAAATGAATTATTTTAAAAATACTAATTACTTTAACAATTCAACAAAAAAGAAAAGCTATAAAAGAGAACTTATATACACTCCAGAATATAGCACTTTCACAACACATCAAAGACATAACGCTTGTGCAGAGAAAGCATCAGGAAAAGGTACAGATGGTTATTGTTGGTGGATAGAAAAATGGTTGAAAATGTATCCGACAGAGAATGCATTTAAGGTATAAAGGAAAAGGTTATTTAGATTGCAATGTATGTGGAAAACAAACAAATCAAATATATGGCTATAAACCACACAAAGCAATTATAAACCTATTGAATGAATCAGAACAAAAAGAAAAAGATATATGTGAACTATGCGCAAGAAGAGAAATTGGGCCCAAAAATAAAGCTTGGCCTGATATAAAAAGAAAAATATAAAAAAATTGAGCAGGTACGCTTCTTATAACACTTAAAAAACGCACAATAAGTATAGCAACTTTCAACCTTATCCGACTAGCTACCTGCTCAACTGCCAATAAAGACAGCAAAGAACAACAGCTAAAAAATATTAAAAATATTTATACAGGGAGGCAAAATTAGTCTCTAATTCCCCTTTTTACAGGTTTTGCGAATGCTGCTTTATGGATAGCTTTATAAAGAGAGGATTGCAAATCGTCTTTTCCTTTTGTCATTTTAAAAACAATAGTTCTAAGCCTATCAACATTATCTCTATTCATAGTAGCTCTAGCTGTTCTTATAACACCACTTATATCCGTTCCCTCTCTATTTGCTTTGCCTTGCAAGAATCTCCTTGCTTTATCGGTAAATTGAGCGCTTAATGGTATTATAGGCCTACCAGCTCTATCAGTTCTATAAGTAACACCCTTTTTTAAGGCGTTTAATACTAATCGTGCAGTACTTAATTTCATAATTTACTCCAAATAATTTTTATAATAAATAAGAAAATAACAGCTCCTAATACAGAAAAAACATCAACAATATGATTTCCACTATCACTAGATATTGTTCCTACAGGAGTTTCTATAGTAAATTCCCTATCTTCTGTAAATTCTTTATTTACCATTATTCTTCCTCTCTTTGCTCTTTTACAAATTTATGCATTTTAATATATGGGAAGCCAGTCATTCTTTCTACAGTTTGTATAGGATTTTCAGCAGCTATTTTAACATCTCTTGCAAACCTACCAAAAGGCAACATTGTCATTGCATAGTAATCTCCCATCCTACTCCAATCGTCATCTAATAAGGCTTTAAATGTAGGAGGCAATAATCTTAAAGCTGGAGGTGTTACCATCTGTAAAGGAGCTATTGCTTTAGGGTATGCTCCAAAGAAAGCCCTGTCCCTCTCTTTTTCATCTCCAAATATCCAATCAGAAAAATCTTGAAACCAATTTAAAGGAGCAGGAAGAGTATTCTCAAAGATACTATATGTAAATACATTAGCCAAAGCAAACAACATCATATCTGTAGACATTACTCTTTTAAATCTTTCAAATTCCATTGTTCCTTTTTGATACCCTCTTTCAGCCGCTTCTTTATATACCATATTCCTAAAAGCAACCGAGTTCCAGGCCCATAATTGAAACCTAGAAACTATTTTACCTAAAGAAGTAGCAGCAAAAGCAGGCCTATTGGCTGCATTGTATAAAAATTGAGTATCTTTTACACCTCTTTTTGCCCACCATATTAAAAATGGATGTTCAGCTGAATCTACAGCCCCTTTAAACATATCTTTAGCTTGTATATAATGAGCTAAGAAAGAGTCTCTTCTTAATCTTCTTTCTGAAACTCTCATAAAGTAAGCTGCTTTATTAAATAATGAATCAGACAACCCAGAACGCTTCCAAACCTCTTTTAAAGTTTTGTCTTTAACAGATGGGTCTTTCTTTATCTTTTTAACTAACATTTCAAGGCCTTCTTTTACCTTTTTATCTTTAGCGTAATCAGATAATCCAATTTCTTTCCTTAAAAACTCTTCAATAATACCTAAACTTTCAACCCATTTATAAGTATCCTCTAAAGATTTCCATTTTGTATTTATATTATCGCTTAACCATTTTATATCTCTTGTTTTATTCCAATGTCTTAATCCAACAGATTGAACTGTCATTGTAGTACCACCAAATATATTAGCAATAGCAGTTTTAGGATGAGCTAATAATGTTGCCAATTGATATTTAGCTTCTAAATTAGACCAATGTTTTAACTTGTCATAAGTCATAATATCTTGTAACTCAGGAGGTAAATCTTTATTACCTAATCCCATTTTCTTTGCTATTTTGTTTATTCTATTTTTAACAGTAGAATCAGCAAACCAATAGTAAGGTGTTCCCTTTAATGCCATTTTAGGATTATTTACCATATAATCAGGAAGAATATCAGGAAAACCCATTGACCTATTAACAAAAAGCTTATAATGATTAGTCCAGGCATCTATATTATCCCAAGCACTCTTATCTGTTATTTTTCCATTTTTATCTGTATATTTCATTTTACCTGATTTTTCAAAATTATCAACTATCATCCTTGATAATATCTGAGATGCATTTTTATAATAAGCATCCATAACATTATTCGCATATTTCTCAATAGCAGCAGGACTCCTATCATAACCAGGTATATGCAATTCTCTTGCCATTTGATGTCCTGATTTCACTACAGATTTATCATAATCAATAATATCAGCAGTTTTATCTTTTATTTTTTGAACTATATCATCATATATTCCCCATTGCTTCCAAGTTTCAAGACTAAAATCATCTGTAATATTTCTCATCTTAAGAGATAAAGCAGCAGCTTTAGAGATTAAACCTTCTTTAGTTGTTTTAGTATAATTCTTATTAGCCAAATCATCCATAGCAGATTGAAGTGCTTTCTCAATATGCTTTCCTTCAAAATTTACATGAGGAAAGAAATCTTTTCTATATTTAGTTCCCATTTCCTCTAATCTTCTTCTTAATGCAGATTGTAATTTAGGATTCCTAGTCATCTTTAATTGTAAGTGAGTTCCAATCCTGTTCATACCATCAACACCAATATCTAATACTTTATCTATTGCTATATTCTCTTTTATAGCGTCCATCATATCTTTAGTGAATAATTCTAATCTAGCTTGTTCAATACCATTTTCATCTCTATATATATATTTAGATAAAGTTTTAGGATTACCTCTTAACCATTTATTGTAAATATTATCAGTAGTTTTTGAATAAAGTTTGTTAATTTCATCCATAATCTGCTGACCAGTCATTTCTTTTGTTTTACTACCAAACCTTACATTGAATACTTTCTTATCTACTGCAGCTATCCTTTTTAAAATCTTATCCTGTAACTTTCCATCTTTAACTCCATAAGTCCTTGCTTTTGCATTCATAGATAAATCAGAAGCTTTAAAAGCATCTAATTTCAATCCAACAGGAAGTTCTCTTTGATATGCTGCTAATTCAGCTAATTCCTGACCTTCTGTTATTGCATTTAAAAATTGGAGTTTATCTCTAAAAATATCTTCTTGCCTTCTTTTTTCATGCATAGCAAAATCACCTAAATTAGTGATAGCATAGTTTAATTGTCCCATAGCATGAGCAGGTTCATATATAATACCTGTTTCAGCCTTTCTATCTAATGGATTCCAAAACATTCCAATTCTTTCTACTAGCTTAAAATCCTTTCTTAACCAGGCTTTATCAGAAGTCATTGGAAATGTATTATAAAAATATTTACTTAAAATAGGGTCACCTTTAGTCCATTTTACAAATTGCTTTCCAAGCCAACCTAAATGCTGTCCTGAACGCCTTGAACCTAATAAATGATTAAAAGCTCTCATATCCTCAATAGTCATTGCATCAGGAGATTTTAAGAATAAATTCTTCATATAACCTTCAACTTTAAGCCCAATACTCGGCCCGTAAAAATCTAAATGGTCTAATATTTCATTATATAATCTTTGATTCTCGCTAGATAACGGGACTCTTTTTTGATTTTTATTCTCAGCAACTCTTCTAAATGCTGGTATCTTATCTAAAGCTCTAAGAGTTTCTAATTTAGCCTCTCTCCCCTCACCTAAATCTGCCTTTACACTTGTATCTTCAACTTTAACATCAACAGGCTCACTCATTCTTCTTGATATTTCTAATAAATCTTTCTTTAATGATTCTGATATAGGGTCTGTAGTCTCATTAAAAAGTTTTTTATAATTATCCCAATATTCACTTACCATTCTATCTGATATAGACTTACTTGAAAAGCCCAATCTATTTACACCAGTAGCATTTATATTCTTTCCTGATGTTTCCATAGCAATTTCTTCAATAAAGCTTTTATCTTTTTTATTTCTCAGTCCATAAAATGTCTTTAATTCGTTTGCATATGGTATTCTGAATCCACTTAATAATAATGCATCAAAAGCATCCTGTTCTAAATCTGTTAAACTTTCTTTGTATTTACTAATAGCAGCATCTGTTTCTGCTTGATTAACTGACCTTGTTCTTTTAGGGAGTGGTGTTTCAGACTCTATAGTATATTCAATCTTTGCTTTATCTAAGGCTTCTTTTTGTGCTTGATTTATATTTGAAACCTCTCCTTTTTTATCCTTTATAACATATTCATAAGAACCTTCACTTTCTCTATTTAGTAAATAACTATCTTTACTAATAGCATCTGCTTCTAATGCGAGTTCTTGAAGTTTTTCCTTTGGTAATTGTCTCCAATACTCTATCCCTGTTTTATAGCCTGTCATAACAGATAAATCATTACTAAAAAAATCTTCACCCTGTTTTAATTTATCACCCTCTAATCTTCCTTGTAAAAACCTAGCTATATTTTTATTAAAAGGAACTACAAATCCTCCCCTATAAAATGCATTAGCTATCTTTTTATTTTCAGGTCTTCTAACCTCTTCATTGTAATCAGTATAAAGTTGTTGAACAGAATCTAAATTTACCCTTTTTTGATAACCATCTTGCCAATCGACATCTTTCAAAGTATCTGCTTGTTTTGATATAAAAGATATTCTAGAATCAGCAGGAATATTGTTTATAAAACCAGCTTTTTCTTTTCTTTCATGATATCGCCATTGTCTGTTATTAGCTATGTCCTTACCATAGTATGCTGTATTTATGTTTGAATAATTTTGAACAGCTTTTCTCTTCATAAATGATGTAACTTTATCTGTTCGCATTTTACCTGTTTTATTTTTAGCAGATGTCACTTCAAAAAGAGAGTCAAACATTCTAGAGTAATATAACTCAGGATTTACTATACCTATTTCATCTAATGGGTCAGAAGGAAAAGCAATAGATGCTCTTAATTTTTCTAATGCTTTTTTCAAAGCAGTTTTTTCAGTCTTTAATTTTACAGTAAATGTCGTCTTATTCTTATCTCCAACATCTATATCAAAAGTCTTACTCTCAGAATCAGCTAATTCATTTATTTTGTCGGTATATAAAGCTATTAAATTTTGCTTCGCAACCACAGCAGGCCCCAATCTATTACGACCATCTGCAGCTATATCAGATATAGTTTTTCTATGATTCATAGAATACATAAGAGAAGGGCTTCTTCTTAGATTTATATTTGAACCTGTAGTTACAGTAAAGTCTTTTCTGTAACCTTCCTTATTATCAGATACTCCTTCATACCAATCGTCTGGATTGATTTTTTTATCCTTAGAAAGTTGACTAAACTCTTCAGGAGTCAATACATCTTTCTTGCCTTTTTGACCATATTGAGATTTCTTATAATATCTTAAAAACTCATCTTTATTTTGATTGTATACATCTTTATATTTACTCTTAACATCCATAAAGAGCCACATTTTATCACCATCAGCATCAGCTCCACCAAGCTTTCTCATTATCTCCCCATGTATCAATCCTCCAAAGCCTTTTCTACCAGTGAATCCACCAAATTTTAATGCAGCAGTTCCACTAATAGAATCAATAGGAACTCTTGTAGTTAAGGCTTCAAAGAATTTAGGTATTTCTTCTTTTAAAACAGGATTGGTAGTTTTATTATATAAATCCCAAAGCTCACCTAGATTCCTTGTTCCTCTTATAGAATCTATTTCAGATTTTAATATCCCAGAGGCCTCTAATGTTGCTATTAAATTATCATAATTATGCTTTTT